>Ga0207650_10000027_pt1 | contig 257466 bp, 232 predicted proteins | sample KBSS63metaG_FD_184325 | JGI IMG/M metagenome (GOLD analysis project Ga0207650, IMG submission 184325) | Switchgrass rhizosphere microbial communities from Kellogg Biological Station, Michigan, USA - KBS S6-3 metaG (SPAdes) (version 2) | ecosystem: Host-associated > Plants > Roots >...
CCCTTTACCAATGAGGAGCGGCATGAAAGCCGCTCCTCTGACTCAAAGTTTCGCTGAGTCTCCAGCTGGTTATTCCTTGGCGAGTTGCTCTCCAGCAGCGCTCCCCTCCGCTTCACCAGCTGACGATGATTCTGAAACAAGAGCAATGGTTTGAGAAGTCAATTTATTCAACGGCAAGTGTGCCAATTGAAAACTGTCTCAGCCGAGGGGTTCACCCCAATTGATTGCTTAAGAACCGGGCGACCAAGGAGGGCCGCCCCTACAGTTGTTCTCAATCAAGCGCCTCCAGGGAAGTTGCATGATCGACTACAACTGTAGGGGGGCCCTCCTTGGCCACCCGTCGTCTCAATCTATCGATCGCGGTTCAGGATGTAGGTTGGGAGGGCGCGCAGGGATTCGCAGTAGTCGGAGTCGGGGAGAATTTCCAGAGCGGTGCAGGCGTTTTCGGCGTATTCGTTGGCCCGCGTCCGCGCCTGTTCCAGGGCGCCGCTACGCTCGATTGCGTCAAGCAGATCCTGCGGTTTGACGCTGCTGTACTTCCCTTCGCGCAGCACGGTCTCGACCATCTCGCGCGCGTTTGGCTCCGTGTCGCGCAAGTAGATCAAGGGCAGCGTAACTTTGCCACCGAGAAGATCCGCACCTGCTGCTTTCCCGAGCGCTTCTTCGTTCGAGGTGAAATCGAGCAGGTCGTCGATCAATTGAAAGGCAGTCCCGAGGTATAGCCCGTAATCACGCAACGCGGTCTGTTGCTTCTCACTCGCGCCGCCGAGTATCGAGCCAATCTCACAACTCGCACTGAACAGATACGCCGTCTTGCGCTTCAGCACATCGAAGTACTGCGCCTCCGAGATATCTGCTTCGCCCAGCAACGTCAACTGCAAAATCTCACCCTCGGTCATCTTGCGCGTGACGCTGGTCAGGATGTCGAGCACCGGCAGTGATCGTTCGGCAAGGCTCGTCTCGAACGCCGACATGTAAAGCCAGTCGCCCATGAGCACCGCGGTCTCGTTTCCATAAAGCGCGTTGACGGTGGGCCGCTTCCGGCGCGTGTCGGCCTTGTCGATGATGTCGTCATGGACCAGCGTTGCGGTATGCAGAAACTCCATCACTGTGGCCATACGGATCGAGTTGTAACGCGAGCCATCGCCACCGACAGCATAGTTAGCAAGGATCGTGAGCGCGGGCCGCACACGTTTCCCGCCCGACGCGCGCAAGTATTCGCCGAGATAGTCGATCACCTGCACGTTGGAATGCGCCTGGCGTTCAAACTCAAGCTCAACTTGCGTCAACTCGTTGGCGATGACGCTGAAGATCCGGCGCGCAGAAATCCTTGCCTCTTCGTCGAGCGCGATAGTGTTGCCTGAAGTTGTCATTCAGTTTGAGCGATAGTTCGTAAACTGCATGTGAATGCCGAAGTCTTTATCCTTCAGCTTAGCGATAATGTCCTGGAGTGTGTCGCGATCGCGGCCGGTCACGCGCACGATGTCACCCTGAATGGAAGCCTGAACCTTTGCTTTACTGTCCTTGATGAACTTAACGACCTCTTTGGCTTTCTCCTGCGGGATACCTTCCTGGATCGCGGCGCGCTGTCTGACTGTGCCACCTGCAGCCGGTTCGATCTTGCCGTAGCTGAATGCTTTCAACGGTACGTTACGGCGGACAAGTTTCTGCTGCAGGATATCGTTCATGTTGCGCAGCTTGGTTTCGTCTTCGGCGGTGAGCACGAGCTCGTTCTTCTCGTGCACGACGTTGGCCGAGCTACCCTTGAAGTCGAAACGCTGTCGCACCTCTTTGATAGTTTGATTGAGAGCGTTTGCAATCTCGGCTGAGTCAACCTGCGAGACGATGTCGAAGGAGTTCTGCTGCGCCATTTGCAGGTGAGAATAACATCAAAGCGGTAGCATGTGAAACTTGCCACAAGAGGTAAAAACGGCACAAAGTACCTTATAATCCGAAGAACCTGTTGAAGTTCTCCCCCGTGATGCGGGCCATCTCTTCGATGCTTACATCGTGAAGTGTCGCGAGGCAGCGTGCGACTTCAACAACGTATGCAGGTTCGTTTCGTTTGCCACGATACGGGATTGGCGTGAGGTATGGACAGTCGGTTTCGATCAGTAATCGATCGAGTGGGACTTGCTTCGCCACCTCGCGCAGCTCTTCGGCTTTCTTAAACGTCACGATGCCTGAGAATGAGATCATGAAACCGATCTCGATAGAACGTCGGGCGAGATCCATGCTGCCGCTGAAGCAATGAAAGACGCCGCGACGCTGTGCATCTTTGTATTCATTCTGCAGGATCTCGATCGTTTCTGCTTCAGCTTCGCGCGTGTGGATTACAACTGGTAGATCGCATTCACGAGCCGCTCGGAGTTGTCGTTTGAAGACTTCGACTTGCACGTCGCGTGGTGAGTTGTCGTAATGAAAATCGAGACCGATCTCGCCCCACGCGATGACGTGTTCGTTGTTGATGAGGTTTTTGATCTTCTCTTCGGCTTTGTCGTCGTAGAGGCGAGCGTCGTGAGGATGCGTGCCGATCGCTGTGTAAATAGATTCGTGAGTTTTACCTAACTCAACTGCTCGCTCGAACGCACCGCTGTGCGGATCACCCGTCCCAACATTCAAAATTACTGAAACACCCGCCGCATGCGCGCGTTGAATTACTTCTTCACGATCAGCGTCAAACTCGTGACCATCAATATGCGCGTGCGAGTCTACAAACATTTATTTTTGCCACAAAAAGGCACAAAAAGCGCAAAAAGAATTTTGTGTTTTGTGCCTTTTGTGGTCACTTCAGTCGAGCGCCGTTCGGGACGTCTTCGGTGAATGTGGCGATTACGGGGCGGCCTTCTTCACCATAAGAAGCCGCGACGACCATTCCCTGTGATTCCAAACCACGCAGCTTGCGCGGTTTGAGATTCGCGACGATCACGACTTTGCGACCGATCAATTTCTCCGGTTCGTAGTACTGTGCGATGCCAGCGAGTATTTGTCGTGGCTGCTCTTCGCCGATATCGACTTTCATCAGTAGAAGCTTATCTGCTTTTGGAATACGCTCGGCGGAAAGAACCTGGCCCACACGCAGATCGACTTTCGCGAAGTCGTCGATTTCGATGAAGCTTGTTACGCCTACGGCATCGGCTTGAGTTGCGTGTACCACTGGAGCGCTCGGTTCAGACGGACCCGGCGCTACCGCGCTCGGTTCTGTTGCTGATGTGATCTCTGACATGATTTTGGCTTTGTCCATGCGCGGGAAGACGGGCTGGACGTCGCCGATCTTAGAACCTTCTTTTAACTCACCCCATTTGAGTTGCGCAGGATCGATCTGTGCGGGCGAGCCGTCGAGTCCTAACTGCTGCCAAATCGCGAGGCTCGCTTCCGGCATCACCGGATAAAGCAGCACACTCAACCAGCGCAACGATTCCGCCGCGCGATACAACACCACTCCGAGCGTCTGCGTCTGAGTCTCATCCTTCGCGAGATCCCACGGCTTCGCGTCAGTGATCATCTTGTCGACACGGGCCACGACAGACCACGCCGTCTCCAGCGCCTTACTGAACGCAAGGTTATCGAAGTGATGCACAAACTGATCGCGCGCGTGTTCGATGAAACCCGCGACAGTCGTCTCATCAGTATCGACACCGGTGCGTTTCGCCAGCAGAAGCTTGTCTTCCGGAATCACGCCCGAGGGAATACGCGAATCGCAGTAACGCGCAATCATCGTGAGCGTGCGGCTCGAGAGATTGCCCCAACCACTCGCCAGATCACTGTTAGCCCGATCAATCAATCCCTCGTAACCAAATCGACCGTCTTGTCCGAACACCATCTCGCGCAAAACGAAGTAACGAATCGAATCGATGGAAAAGTGCTTTTGCAGAACGTCGAGCTCGATCGTGTTGCCAAGCGTCTTCGACATCTTCCGACCATTCGCATCGAGCCACATGCCATGCGCCACGATAGCGCGCGGTAGCTCGATGCCGGCCGCGAGCAGAAATGCCGGCCAGTAGACCGCATGAAAACGCAGTATGTCTTTCCCGACGAGATGCAGTGCCGGCCAAAACTTCTCAAAGCCGACTGCTTTCTGTCGCTCCTCATTTCCGAAACCGATCGCGGTGATGTAATTCGTGAGCGCGTCGAACCAGACGTACATCGTGTGCGCCGGATCATCGGGCACAGGCACGCCCCAGCTCACTGAAGTCTTCAATCGACTGACTGAAAGATCCTGAAGCCCGCCGCGCACAAAGCTGGCCACTTCGTTTCGCCTGTAATCAGGTCGCACGAAATCTGGCCGTTGTTCGAGCACTGACAGGAGCGCCTCGTCGTAATCGGAGAGTCGAAAGAAGTAACTCTCTTCCGAGACGCGATCGAGCGGCGTGCCGGTGTGAACAAGACACGTCGGCGGATCACCTTCGTTCTTCGGTTTCTCATACTCGTCTTCAGTCTTGTACTCAGCGCAAGGGGCACAGAACCAACCTTCGTAGTGGCCCTTGTAAATCGCGTCTCTACCTTTGGGCGTTTTTGCTTTTGCAATGCGACGCCAGAGCTCGCTGACGCCCTGGTAATGAAACGGCTTGGTGGTGCGCATGAAGATGTCGTAGCCGCCGTGTGCGGTATCGAGCCCAAACTCACTCGTCATCTTCGTGAAGTAACTGACAACGAAATCGGCTTGTTCTTGCGGCGTGCGTCCGGCCTTCTGTGCGGCGCGCTCGATGTTGATGCCGTGTTCATCGGTGCCGGTCAGAAAGTAAGTCTCGACACCGCGCTGACGTTTCGCACGCGAGATCGTGTCGGCCACGATCATCGTGTAGAGATGACCGAGATGCGGGTAACTGTTGGCGTAGTAGATTGGTGTAGTGACGTAGAAAGTGTTCATCAAAATTTGGCTACTAGTCTTTTCCCTTTATAAGAGCCATCGCTTCGGCGCGTGTGCGCGGATCGGAACGGAAGCCGCCCAGCACCGCGGAAGTGACCGTCTTGGCGTCAGCCTTTCGCACGCCGCGCAAGGTCATGCACGTGTGCTCAGCTTCGATCACGACCATGACGCCGAGCGGCTTGAGACCTTCGAACAACGTGTTGGCGATGTCTGTCGTTAATCTCTCTTGCAGTTGCAAGCGTCGCGAGAAAGTCTCTGCGAGCCGCGCCAGCTTCGAGATCCCGAGAATCCGGCCGCCCTTCGGAATGTAGGCGATATGGCAGCGACCGACAAACGGCGCGAGGTGATGCTCGCACAACGACGCGATCGAAATGTCTTTCACGATCACCATCTCGTCGTGCTTGTCACCCGGCAGCGGTATCACGTGCTGCGACGGATCCTCGCGCATGCCCGACGTCAGCTCCGCATACATCTCGGCGACGCGCTGCGGAGTCTCCTTCAACCCCGCGCGCTCCGGATCCTCTCCAATACCTTCGAGAATAAGCCGCACTCCCTGTGCGATGCGATCTAAATCAACAGCCATATCCGTTCCCAATCCGTGTTATCCGTGGCGAAGTTTTGCCAATGCCAATCGAGCAGCTTCTTCCACGATCTTCAAAGGCACGTTCGCCTTTGTTGCAGCTTGCCGGCACTGCTCAAACTCCGGCATCTCGTTTACGACGCGCCCATCCAGGTGCGCTACTTTAACATCGATCGGTCCATACTGCGTTTCCACCTGAACGACACTGCGCTCCAACGCGCGCCTCGCGACTTCATAACTGCGCACACCGAGCGTCGTCGTCTCGGTGAATAACAACTTCATCACCGCTTCTTTTTCATCGCTCCTGCAGAGCACTGACAGCAGCACGCCGGGACGGTTTTTCTTCATCTGCACGGGCGTGAAGAAGCAATCGAGCGCGCCGAGCTCGAGCACGCGATCCATGACGTGACCGATGATCTGCGGCGACGCGTCGTCGAGATTTGTCTCGAGCATCCACAGGCGCTCGTCAGTTGCCGTGTGTCTTTCAGTCTCGCCAAGCAGCACGCGCAGGACGTTGGGAAAATCCGGATATTCACGTGTCCCGGCGCCATAGCCCGTCGCGTCCGTCTTCATTTCGGGGATCGGACCATATTCACTGCAAACAGTCGTGATGATCGCGGCGCCAGTTGGTGTCAGCAGTTCGCCCTTGATCTCGGTTGCGTAAAACGGAACGCCTTTCAACAACTCGGTGACAGCCGGTGGCGGGATCGGAAACTGCCCGTGCGCCATCTTCACCATGCCGCTGCCCACGTGCAGTGGTGAACTGACGAACCGCTCAATCTTTAAGGCATCGAAACAGATCGCAGCGCCAACAACATCCACAATCGCATCGAGTGCGCCGACCTCATGAAAGTGAATCTGATCCACCGGTTCGTTATGAACACGCGCCTCGGCTTCTGCCAGCCGCGTGAAGATTTGGACCGCACGTTGTTTCACTGCGCCGGATAATCCCGATCCTTCAATAATCTGTTTTATGTCTGAAAGATGCCGGTGCTCATGCTCGTGTGCTGTCTCGACGCGCGCGTACCTCGCACTCAGTCCTGATCGATTGACTGTTTCGAAGTCGACGCTGAAGCCGCTGACCTGCAGCAAGGACAGTTGCTCGCGCAGGAAGTTTGGATCAACGCCCGCGGCCACCATCGCGCCAAGTATCATGTCGCCGCTCGCACCGGCGAAACAGTCGAAATAAAGAGTCTTCATCTTCCAATCAACGGCAAAACTTCGCCGGCTTTGCCCATCAGCACTTCGTCACACCGATCCGACAGCGCTGTCGGCTCCGGGTTCACTTCACAAACGTACGCGCCCGCCCGTTTTGCGATCTCCGGTAGACCCGCCGCCGGATGGACCAGCGCCGACGTACCGATTACAAAACAAAGATCACACGTCGCTGCTCGCTCCGCTGCGAATTCAAACGCACCCGGCGGTAACATCTCACCGAACAGGACCACGTCAGGCCGCAATCGATCACCACAATCCAGACACGCATCCGGACGTGGTCCTTGTGACATATCGTACGACGAGCGGCAAGCGGTGCAGCGTGCGCGCCAGATGTTTCCGTGCAGCTCGATCACGTCGTGCGAGCCGGCTCTCTGGTGCAGACCGTCAACGTTCTGCGTCGCGAGCGTGAGCTGCGGAAACTGTTCGTGCCAGCGCGCAAGCTCGTAATGCGCCGGGTTGGGCAGGATCGAGTCCATGAAGTTGCGACGATAATCAAACCATTCCCAGACTGCGGGCAGATCGCGCTCGACCATCTCGGCGGACGAGATCACGTCGAAGCGCATTCCCTTCCAAACGGCCGTATTCCCGCCGCCGCGAAACGTCGGCACGCCCGATTCGGCAGAAATACCTGCCCCTGTCAGCACGAGCACGCGCTGCGCCTCAGCGAAGCGACGCCGCAATTCTTCGGAAATCTGCATGCGTCTGGATGGTATCAAATAGGACGTATACGTCCTAAATAGGTCGTATACGTCTATCGGACCCATTTTGCTATACTCTCGCCTTTTGTCACATGACCCTTATCGAGCTACAGCAAAAACTCAAAGATCGCATCCGCACCGCCGCCCGCGAGACATTCGGCGTCGAGGTGCAACAACTCGCTGCCGAGGCCCCGCCGCGTCCGGAACTCGGCGATCTCGCTTTCCCCGTCTCATTCGAGCTGGCGAAACTGATCAAACAGGCGACGGGCGAGAAACAAAACCCGCGCGTCATCGCTGAGAAACTCAAGTCTCAACTCGAAGACATCGATGAAGTATCGCGCGTTGAGATCGCGGGCGCCGGTTACATCAACGTCTTCTACGATCGCGCACGGCTGCTCGCACTGTTCGCTGGTCCACCCAAAGCGGACGACGCTCAAGCTACCGATCGACCAAAGAAGATGGTCGAGCACACGAGCATCAACCCAAACAAAGCCGCGCACATCGGTCACGTGCGCAACGCCGTGTTGGGCGATACGTTTGTGCGCATCCTGCAAGCCGCAGGTGATCGCGTCGAAGTCCAAAACTACATCGACAACACCGGCGTGCAGGTTGCTGACGTCGTTGTCGGGTTTCTACATCTCGAAAAGATGGACCTCGAGCAAATCAGAGCCCTCGACGCGTCGCTCACGAAAGACCATCCATTCGACTATTACTGCTGGGATCTTTACACCCGCGTCGGTCTGTTCTATCGCGACGGCAACGCTGCGGGTGACATGAATCCTGACAAATTAAAACTGCGCAACGAAGTGCTGCACGCGCTCGAAGAAGGTGCCAACAACCCGATCGCAGTGCTCGCCGATTACGTCGCCACACGCAACGTCGAATGCATCATCGACACGATGGAGCGGCTCGGCATTCGTTACGATCTGCTGGCACGTGAGTCAGACATCCTGCACCTGCACTTCTGGGAGCGCGCTTTCGAATTAATGAAAAACGCGGGCGTGATCCGCTACGAGACGGAAGGCCGTCACGCCGGGTGCTGGGTGATGCCGTTTGAATCGCACACGGGCACCGACGAGCACGAGTCAGACAAGATCATCGTACGTTCAAACGGCACCGTAACGTACACCGGCAAAGACATCGCTTATCAACTCTGGAAACTCGGCAAACTCGGTCTGGATTTTCATTACCACGTCGTTCGAAGCTATGACGACGGTCACGTTCTCTGGTCCACTCAAACCGAGCCGGAAGCGCCCGAAACTAATCCACCGCACTTCGGTGGCGGCATCACTGCCTACAACGTGATCGACTCGCGACAGTCATATCCACAGGAGATCGTGGCGCGTGGAGTCGCTGCCGTCGTGCCTGAAATCGGCGAAGACGCGAGCGTGCACTTCAGTTACGAGATGGTGGCGTTGTCGCCCGCGGCTTGCGATGAGCTCGGCATCGAGCTGAGCGAAGAGGATCGCGCGCGGCCATACATCGAGATGAGCGGGCGCAAAGGTCTCGGCGTCAAGGCTGACGATCTGATCAATCAACTCGAAGCGGGCGCGCTCGTCGAAGTCGAGAAAAGAAATCCCGAGCTGTCGGAAGCGGAAAAGAAGTCCACCGCGCATGAAGTCGCAGTCGCAGCGCTGCGGTATTTCCTGTTGAAATTCACGCGAAACACCGTGATCGCTTTCGATTTCAAGGAGGCTCTTTCGTTTGAAGGCGAGACCGGGCCTTACTGCCAGTATGCGGCGGTGCGGACAAACTCGATCTTTCGCAAGCTGCCGGACGAAACTGTCGCCGCTGCGGATGCGTTAATAAATCAGATAGTGGGCGACAGCGCCTTGCAAGAGAGAGTTGCGGAGGTGTTGTCAGGTGAAAGCGGCACGGAGATCTGGTCGCTCGTGATGTTGTCGCAACAGCTCGAAGAGGTCGTTGGGCAGTGTCGCAATTCTGCGGAGCCTGCTAATCTTGCCAAGTACACTTTCTCGCTTGCCCGACAGTTTAGCCGTTTCTATCACGATCACCGGATCATTACTGAGCAGGATGAAGTGCGAAGAGGTGTGCTAATCGCGGTGACGAAGATCGTTCGAGATCGAATGATCGCTGCATTGGGAATACTGGGAATCAACGTTCCCGAGCAGATGTAAGTAAGACGCAAAGAAGGAAACCACCATGTTAATCGTAATGAAACATGACGCGACTGAGAGCCAAGTCGATGATGTCCTGCGCGTAATCGAGGCACTCGGCTTCAAGGGCCATCCGATGCCAGGCGCCACTCGCGTCGCCATTGGCATCACCGGCAACCAGGGCGCGGTCGATCCGTCTCACTTCGAGAACCTCGACGGTGTCGCCGAAGCCATTCGCGTCAGCAAGCCTTACAAACTGATCACGCTCGACCTGCGACCGGAAAAGACGATCGTGCGTGTGGGCGACGCAACGATCGGCGGCGACGAGCTCGCGATCATCGCTGGTCCATGTGCGATTGAGAGTCGCACCCAGGCGTTCGCGATCGCCGAAGCAGTCAGACGCAGTGGCGCACGTTTCTTCCGCGGCGGCGCTTACAAGCCGCGCACGTCACCTTATGCTTTCCAGGGTCTGGGCGAAGAAGGTTTACGAATACTCGCAGAAGTCCGCGAAACGTACGGGCTAAAGATTGTTACGGAAGCACTCGATGAAGCAGGCGTTGATCTGGTGGAGCGTTACGGCGACATGATCCAGATCGGCGCGCGCAACATGCAGAACTTCTCGCTACTGCGACGAGCCGGCAAAGCGAAATTACCGGTACTGCTCAAGCGCGGACTGTCAGCGACGCTCGACGAGTGGCTGCTCGCGGCGGAGTACATCATGGCCGAGGGCAACTACCAGATCGTTCTTTGCGAGCGCGGCATTCGCACCTTTGCACAGCACACGCGAAACACTCTGGACCTTGCGGCGATTCCGGCAGTGCGCCGCATCTCGCATCTTCCGGTGCTCGTCGATCCATCACACGGGACCGGCAAAAATTTCATGGTGACGCCACTCGCACGCGCAGGTGTCGCTGTCGGCGCGGATGGTCTGATTGTCGAAGTTCACGATCAACCAGAGCACGCGCTTTCAGATGGCGCGCAGGCACTAACACTCGACCAATATGAACAGTTGGTCACCGAGGTACGCTCGATTCACGAAGTAATCGCGCCGGTATCCGTGTTGTAGTTTTTATCCGCGTTCATCCGCGGTTAATATTTTCGGAAGATCACGCGCGAACAGTGATCTCGGAATGACTCTATCGAATCCGGCTGCGAGCGCATTGCGTTGCAATTCAGTCTGAACGTGCGAAAAGAAACCAAGCAATTTGATGTGCCGTAGCTCGTCGTCAGCCTTAAGCTCCTGGGCCAGTGCCACCGGATCGATCTTTTGATTGTGCAGATCCACAACTATTAACCCCGGCTTCGTCTCGCGTGCCTTTGAAACTACAGCCTCCTGGCTTCGCGGAAAACTTATCTCCACACTCGCCGCTTCCGCGACCGCGCGAATCTTCGACGCGAAGAACATATCGTCAACAACTGATAAAACTATCACGCTCATGATAATCGCATCATACAACATCCGATACGCGCGCGGTCCTTATCTGATCTCCGGCGGACTTCGTCGCAAAATGGGATTGATGAGTTTGTCGGGACGGCCGGAACATGTCAGGCGCCAAATCTCCGCAGCCGCACGCGCATTTACCGAAGGAAAACTGTTACCACGCGTCGACGTACTCGCTTTGCAGGAAGCTGACATGCGTACAAAACGGACCGGCGGGCATCACGTTGCTGAAGAACTCGCCGCCGAGCTCGGAATGCACTGGGCTCACGAAGCTGCTGGAATTCCGCGCGGTGTGAAACCAGTGAAGCGACAATGGTGGCTCGACTTTGAAGAACCAATTGACCTACAAGACACTGGCGATACCGGTGTTGCGCTATTGAGTCGTCTCCCATTAAAGGACGTGACGCGAATCGATCTGCCGTGGCAGGAGTGTCAGTGGCGCCCGCGGCTGGCCATCGCGGCAACCATCTCGGTTGGCACGCAGGACGTTCGGATTTTCAATGCGCACGTCGATCCGCACGCCGCGGTCGATGGACAGCTCGCGCAACTTGAAGTGATTGCCACACAGACGGAAGCGACAACGCTGCCGACGATCGTGCTTGGCGATTTCAACACGCTGTCGAGACAGAAGTGCATCGAGACGCGTGAGTTTCTCGAAGCGCGTGGTTACACAACACCTTTTCCGACCGGAACCCCGACGTGGCGCACTACGGTTTTGAAAATGCATGCAGACTGGATCTTTGTGCGTGGGGTTAAGATTGAGCGCTGGGGCGTGGCCAAGCCTTTGAACGTTTCCGATCACTGGCCCATCTGGGCCGAAGTGGCGGTTGAGTGAATTGCGCTTGGATCGGGTCAGTACAGGGAGCGGTAGCGACCTGGTCAGCGATTAGCATCCCACATGCTTAAAAATTTGATTCCCTCGGTTTGACCAGGTCGCTACCGCTCCCTGTACTGACCCGATCCAAGGATGAACGAGAGTTTTCATGATTGACAGGATTACAAGTCGTGACAATTCCCTTCTCCGCCAGGCGCGTTCCGTGCGCGATGGAAGGATCGACGACCTGATCTTTGTCGAGGGACTGCGGTTGTGTGAGGAGGCGCAGCGTTCGAATTTAGAGATCGAGGCAGTGATCGTTTCTGAAGAGCTGATGCGGAAGGAACGTGCGGCGCAAGCGATCGCTGAGCTTTCTCGTGTTTCAAAGCGGACGGCTTCAGTGAGCGAGAAACTGCTCGAATCGATCTCTTACACTAAGACGCCGCAAGGCATCGTCATTATCGCGGATCGGCCTGACTCTTCAGAACAGCGTCTATCTGCAAATCTCACAGCAAATCCACTGCTCGTCGTGCTGCATCAGATCAACAATCCCGTTAATGTCGGCGCGATTCTACGCACAGCCGAAGCCGCAGGAGCAACAGGTGTTATAGCGACGAGAAACACGAGCGATCCGTTCTCGCCGAAGTCTTTGCGTGGAGCGATGGGATCAGCGTTCAGACTTCCGATCTGGACGGGGCCAACTTTTAAAGAGGTTGTTGAGTGGTGTCGTGACCGCGGAATCGAGGCTGTTTGTTCCGATGGAGAAGCAAACACGGATTACACGGATCTGGATTGGACTAAAGGAATTGCGCTGTTTCTTGGACCAGAGTCCACCGGCTTCACGGCTGAAGAATTGATTTACGCGGATCGGACCGTGAAGATTACGATGCGCGGAAAGACGGAGAGTCTCAACGTCTCAGTTGCCGCCGGCATTTTGTTGTTTGAGGCAGCTCGTCAAAGAGCTATTGCGCTTTGATGCAGACAGCAGTTGCGGGAAAGGCGACTCTGCTTTGGGCGGTTCTGAGCCACACCACGATCGTGTAGATTCCCGGCTTGTTTTTGTACAGACTGACCGGCGTTTGAAAACTCTTATCCGAGTAGACTTCAACGATTCCCGTTGTCCCGTCCATATAAGTATACGGCGGTGGCACTCGCGGTTTCAGCACTCTGGACTCCTTCGGTAATGCATACGATCGCGGTTGCCGTAGCCACTCTAACTCCGGTGGGGTTGGGAAAGGCTCGTAAAATACTTCGATGTTATTAAACAAGTAACCCTGTCGCACTATCTTCCCGCTGAACGTGAGCTGCGTGCCGGGTTTCGCCTCCCGCTTGATGGGTTTGAGGTCGACATACTTCGCAACAAACAGTTGGACCATCCGCAGTCTTAGACCTTGCACCGCAAAACCAATCCCAACGTGCGTGTGTTGTGGTGCGAGGATCGTGCGGCGGTGCCCGTCGTTCGGAGGCTTTTCCTGGTACATCCGCACGTGCAGGTAAGCACTGTCCTGCTTCAGGTCTTTCTCCTGCGTGGATCTTATGCCATCGGCGGCTGAAACATTTTCCTCAGTCGCGTGTGTGCCGCCGGCGGCGGAATAACGATGGTAAGGCTTGAAGCCATCACTGCCCCAGTGACCGATAAACTGATTGGTTACCAGGTCGACGGCGTGCTTCGTAGCAACCTCAGTCGCAAGATCGTCCATCTCCACGAGCGGAACTTTCTCAACGTCACGCTCCTCGTTGATCATTTGGAAAATATCTTTGCGAATCTCTTTGAAGATGTTTTCGAGATCGTTAGGTGAGATATTGCGGTCGAGTAGCGTGACACCTAGCCCGGTACAAGCAGCTTGCAGAAATTCACGCCTCGATCCGTTCATGATCAGCGTTCATCCGCGTTGTCTATTGAGACGCCGAGATCGCGCAGCAGCCCGTCTTGCAGGCCGTAGATCCAACCGTGTACGACGAGTTCCTGCCCGCGCTCCCAGGCGCTTTGGACGATTGTGGTGCGACCGACGTTACGCACTTGTTCGATGACGTTCAGCTCACATAAGCGATCGACACGCTCGTTTTCATCAGAGATTTTTGTGAGTTGCTCTTTGTGTTCGTGAAAGACGTCCTGCACATGACGCAGCCAGTTGTCGATCAAGCCGAACTGTTGATTACTCATCGCCGCCTTCACACCGCCACAACCATCATGACCGCAGACGATGATGTGTTCGACCTTCAGAACGTCGACGGCATACTGCATCACGGACAAGCAGTTGAAGTCAGTATGGACCACGAGGTTCGCGACGTTGCGATGTACGAACATCTCACCGGGCATCATGCCCGCTAGCTGCGTTGAGGGCACGCGGCTGTCGGCGCAGCCGATCCAGAGAAAACGTGGTGTCTGTTGTTTGGCTAAAGTTTGGAAAAAGTCGGGATCGCTGGCTTTGATACTTTCAGCCCAGGCTCGGTTTTGATCCAGGAGACGGTGTAGATCCTTCATACATTCTTAGCCAAAAAAGGCACAAAAACACAAAAAGTAAGATCAGGCGAGTCTAAACAGTGGCGGCGGCGTGGGCCGCAACTGGCGGCATATATCCCATTGGCATGTCGCCGTTGTCTGCGCGCAGATACTGCCAGTCTTTCGGTTTCAGCGAGGCGATCAGCTCCGCGCGCGTCTTCAACTTCAAGGGTTTGCCGCGATAGATCTTGCCCATGCGTTGCAGGTTCTTTTCGGAGATCGCGCCGGAGAACATCCACAAGGGCCACGTGAAGTTTGGACCATTGAGACGCCGCAGTTTATACAGCCACATTCCGATCGCGCCTACACGCCACGCCATCGGTCCCCACCAACTGTACTGGCCCGGCCGTAGGTTCATCTTCCAGCACTTCATCATCAACTGCCACTGTAACGGCGTGAGCTGGCGCGTTTGCGTCACGCCCTCCATTTTTTCCATCCGCGTGTCGTGCAGTGGCGTGAAGATCGATGGAATCAGAAACGCAAAGAGACCGCGACGCTCCATTTCGTAAACGAGATCGATCGTCGCCATCACGTCTTCGTCAGTCTCGCCGGGATTGCCGACGATCAACGTCATCGCCGGGAACCAGTTGTTCTCGTTAAGCACGCGCAGTCCTTCGAGCACGACGCTGGGCCAGTCTTCGATCGAAAACGGCACACCTTTGCTCGACATGATCTGCTTCGCCATGCGCACCGATCCGGTCTCGAGTCCGATGAGCGGCGCGAGCGCCTTTTTCTCCGGATGACTGCTCAGGAGAGGAAAATGAATCGGGCTTTTAGGCAACAGGATGTCTGACAGTTGTTTGATGAGTAAAGGATCGACAACAGCCGGGGCGATCGTGCTGTGACTCAGCACGTGTTGCTCGACGCCGGGCGTGTTCACGATGTCAGAATAGAGATCGACGAGCGCTTCGCGGTTCGGAAAGTAGAAAGGTGTGTCAGTGTGTACCTGTCCCCAGATGAACATGTCTTCGGTCGCGAGCGAGATCTGTTTGTTGCCGTGTCGCACGTTCGCACGCACCGCGTCCATGATTTTGTCTTTGGGAAGATCGATCTGCGGATTCAGATCGGGCACACAAAACTTGCAGCGACGGCCGCAGCCTGTAGTCATCTCGACGACGCCGAACGTGGTGCGCGTGTCTGGAAACAGGATTTGCTCACGGTCCATCGGATGTTTGACTTCAACTACGCGCGGCAGTTCTTGTCCTTCAATCGCTTTTTGAAACAGTGCGAGCGTGTCGGTCGACTCGCTGCGTCCTTCGACGACGCAATCGACGCTCAGCTCGTCGTACAAATTCGTTTGAATAATCTGCCAGCCGCCGGAGCCGCCGACGATCACTTTAAAATTGTCGCGGTACGGGCTGGATTTGATCTTTGAAAACAACAGTCGCGAATAATGGGAGTTGATCGGCATCTTCGACGAACCGAAGATCGACGTGTAAACACCGGCGGCAAACGTGACGCCGAGTGGATTGTGCGTCGACACTGCAACGACGCGCGTGCGTGGTCCAATAAACTTGTGCAGGTCGTCAGGAAAACACGCGACCACGTCGTCGCTCCGATATTCGCGTAATAGCGACTTCTCGACCAGTCGCACACCCGCGGGCATATAGCGCGCGGAGCCGTCCGGATTGTGTTCGACCTCGCGCCACTTCGGATATTTACGATTGATGACACCCTCCATCCAGATTGGCAACGAGGCGAGTGCCATTTGAATGAAGTAGCCGGCGTGATCGATCGCCTCCGTAAGCGGGGCGGTTAAAACGATCAGACGACCACCGTCGGCTGGTGGCTCGTGTGTGACTTGTAAGTTGGACGGATGGAGAGTCGGGTGTTTCCTGGGGGTAATCATGGTCGCCTAAGTTAAAGAAAACCGTGAAGGTTTACAAGCGGATAGTTGTCACGAATCCGTGGCAGCGATGGCTTCAATCTCGATCAGGAAGCCGTGGTGAAGCTGGCCGCATGGAATTACAGCGCGCGCGGGGCGATTATCCCCAAGAACTCTTGCAATTGTTTTATTAACTCCTTCCCAGAGGTTTATGTCAGTAATGGAGATGTTCAACTTGAGGACGCCGTCCCAGTCGCTGCCGGCAGCCTTGAGAATTGCGTGCACGTTGTTGAGTGCCTGTTCGGTCTGTTCCTCGATCGAGCCGAGCTTCTTTTCACCGCTTGCCGGATCGATCCCGAGCTGGCCCGCGACGAAGACGAGACCGTTATAGACAGTTGCTTGCGAGTAATGTCCGGCGGGCTGTGGCGCGTTTGGGGTATTGATTCTCTTGATTTCCATGCCGCATAACATGCCACAAACCGGAAGGATAATATAGTGACGGAGTTGATTCTCTGCTGCGGTTTAAAACGTGTGATGATTTCTCTTCTTCATCGCTCAACGAAGTTATATTGGATCACACCGGTCACTTTTACAGGCTTATCGGCGACCAGTGTTGGTGAAAAAAGAGAATTTTTTGCGGCTTCAACGCATACGGCCCAAAGCAAAGGATGACCGCCAACAGCGTTGGCCGCTATCACTTTCCCTTCTTCATCTATCATTACTTTCACTACTACTGTGCCTGAAGCGTGACCCTTCCTTGCGATAGCCGGATAACTTGGCTTCACCAGCTTCACTGCACGCCCGTTTAGAACATTGAGGGAACCCACCTGGCTGCCTGGGAAATAGTTGTACTTCAATTGCGAAGTCGTCTCGAGCGCGAGCCTCGTCGCCTTTTCGGGAAAAAGCAATACCTCGATTGTAATGAGCGTTCCTTAGTAGTGGGTCAAACTGGATGGCCCTATCGAAATCAGCAATGGCGCTGTCGAAGTCAAGTTTATTTGTGTAAGCAACGCCTCGATGGTTGTAGGCATCCGCTCCTTCCGGATCTAGTTCGATGGTTTTAGTAAAGTCTGCGATCGCACGGTCGTTGTCATCCTGCTGAAGATAAGTTCTGCCGCGGTCCAGGTAAGCAGCTCCAGGTCGAAGATTGTCGAACCACAGACGTGGATCGCGTTGAAGGTCAACAGTTGAGAAATCTTTTTCTCTTTTGGAAAATACCTTGCCCTGCTCAGTGCCGGCACTCCTGCCGGCATCTAGTTGGATCGCCTTGTCGAACTCGGCCAACGCGCGCACGAAATCACCTCTTTGGGAATGAAGGCGGCCGCGACGAATGTAAGCGATGATTTTTTGGGGGTCATGTTTGATCGCCTCATCGAAGTTGATTAGCGCTAAGTCGTAATTTTTAAGCACAACATACGCTGCAGCTTTCGCATAGAATTCGAAGTCGTCGCTCGGATTCTGTAGTAACCTTATCGCATTCTCAGCATAGACCTTGGCTTGCTCTGTTTGTCCGCTTGCACTGCTCAACTCGCACATCACTGCGAAATACATCCCCGTCCTCGCGTTTTGGTCATATTCGTTGGCATCGCGCGGTTTCTTCTGCGATTCGTTCGACTGATTCAAGGCTGCATTGATCGTCGTCGACTGAGCCCAGGTAGTTTGGGGCACGGCAAGGAGGAGTAACGCGAGTGAGGCTGTAGTCAGAACGATTCTGGTTTTCATATATTAGCTCTTGTTCGGAATTCGCGCAGCCAAGCTCATAAAAGAAAGAGCCGCAATAATGACATTAGTTGCAATGGGGGGAACCGGAAGGTTGTGAGCGTAAACATGAGTTTTAGACCTCCATGTCCGCGTTTCTACACCTGGTGTTTGCTTCTGTCAACCGTTTGATTACACCTCCATCCTTTTGCTGATCTAACCAAGGGTCTGGTTTCGGGCTACGAAGGTCAGTTTTAACAAGCAGATTGAACTCATGGTTGGAAGACAGCGTTATTTGAATTAAATGCGGTCCACCCAGGCAAAACTTCTAAATCGTTTATGTGCTATGACAGCGATCTTCTTTAGCTGTCTCGGCCCACATTGCTTAGCCCAGGAACTGACTAAGGATCCTCCCGGCCGAGAGTGGCGAGATATGAGCGGCACGGATCTTTGGGGGAAAGATTGTAAGCCCAGCGAGAATCCCAAGGATCAGGGTGCCCGCATCTGCAAGGGAGTCGAAGGTTATTTGCTCCTGGTAAAAGGTGATGAGGTTGAGCGCGAGATTTTCTTAGCAAAACCGGAAATTTATTTGATTACCCCCAATGGACGACGTTATCCGTTGCGCTACTGGAATACCAGCGATCCAAAATACGAGGGGCTTCACCGTTCACCATTATGGATTACGGTAAATACACCCAGAAAAACTATTGCCTTAACATTCAGCTTGAAAGTTGCGCAGAGGCAAGACTATACGTTCAGCGGGTCGTACGACGTCATCGTAAGAATTTCTCCTGGTCCTGTTTGCATTATTGGAAGCGTTCCCGGCAGCTCCACGTCGGCAGGTGAAAGTGTCGGGATCGCAAGTTCCCCCCGCGGACGGCCTTGTCTAGACCTGAACGAGTACGAAAAGCGGGATTGGGGTCTTACCGCGCGAAGACTGGCAAACGAAGGACAGATTAATTCTGCAAGGCGCGCGCTCAAGAGAGTTCGCGAACCCTCTGAACGCTTCATAATCTATCGTGAAATGGCGCGCAGTCAGTTCAAGGCAGGTAAACCGGAAGCTGCCCGACGGATATTAGTCGGAGCGCGTGCGGAGGCGCTCAAAAATCCTTTTCGTGACGGCCTAAACTACACACTGGGTGAAATCATTAGCGGTCTGGCAGAGTCGGGATTCTACGATGCCGCAAAGGCAGACATCAGGCTTTTTCCTGAGACCGATAGGCTGCGAAAGTATTTGACTATTGCTTATATTCAAGGCGAACGAAACGATCTCGACGCGGCCAGGAAAACCTTTCAAGAAGCAATTCAACGAGAAGTGAAGAAACACGATCCACAGGCTGATGTAAGACTATATGAAATCAGTAAGGCCCAAGTGCGTATGGGACTGCTCGACGACGCAGGAAAGACTGCTTCAATGATCAGTGATCCTTCACTTCGGCAGAGCGTTGAAACCGACATCAGGGACCGATCGCCAAAACCAGAATAGTTAGGATTGCTGTGACTCGTATGTCGGACTCGAACTCCGCCCAGACGCAGTAGTCCTCGGTGAGCGGTTGCCTGGAAGCGCGAGGAGTAAGCACGCTCCTCGCGCTGCCAAACCTAAACTCTACGACGGTCAAAGGCGATGCGGTGAACCGCACGACTAGCTTTTGCAAGATCCGCCGCACCTGATTCGTTCCTCCGCGAGACTATCGACCGGGCCTACTCTCGCCAGTGCACGACGATGTCCTTAGTAGTGAAGTCGTCGCCTCCTGACCGAACAACCATGATGGAGTTGATCCCGGAGTGGAGAAACCCGGACGGAATATGATCCATCCACGTCTGCCAGCCAGGATTATTTATAGGAATGTCCCAACCAGGTAGCTCCTGATTGTTGATGTAGATCTGGTGGTCTTGCCACGCAACGTTATGCGCGGTGATGATCAGGTACGCATCGTCAATCGGCGTCCCCTCGATTGGGAAGTCCACAGCGAACGAGGGACTGTTGGCCGTGAAGTCGTGAGCGAAAGGCATCCAGTTAAAATCTGATCGAGCCATAGTAGTATCTCCAATCTTTTGAAATGAATGACAAGGGATGACCTTGTCGTGATCAAAGCTTCAATCCTGCAAGCGTCGCCGCCAGCTTTTCGAGGGCGGGCTTGACCGTCTTCGTTTGCATTTCGGCGACGCCGTTTGTCCTCATTGCGCTCGTGCTGCGTTGCGTTGTTTCGCCCGCGTGTTTGATCTTGCCGGTAGTCACCTCGATGAGCTGGGTCTTCAAGATCACAAGACCAAAGCCATCTGCACCCTGTGGCGTGTATTCCACCACAGTGCCGACCAGGACATAGCTCACGGCGAGCTGCTTGCCGAGCTTTACCGCCGCGGCCGAAGAACCGCCGTTGAGGGCCGCGAGATCGTTCGCTGACGCAGCCCGCGTCCGCCTCACATCCACGACGTCGAATTTGTCGCTTTCATAAAGTGCGAACGCGAGGCTGGCCTGAAGATGTCGCTTGGCTTCGACGGTCATCCCGGAGGCATTCGGCCCGGGCTGAATTCGACCACAGCCACCTTCACCCCGGCCGCCTTAGCCACCGACGAAGTTTGGGCAAGCGAAACGCCCGCAAAAGCAATTCCCAAAATTACTGCTGTAAGTAAGTTTTTCATGACATTCTCCTCTTAGTTACTAGCCGCATTTTCGCGGCTACCTCTAAAGGCGTTCGAAACAGAGAAAAACTATCATGCGGGCGATTTTTTTCAGGCAGGATTAAAAACGAGAAGGCCGCCGGAGCCGATTCCAGCGGCCTTTCATCAAACTCGAAACCAGCCGAATCAAGAGCTGGTTGGAATGGGATTGGAGCTGTCTCCCTTGAGCAAAAGCTGGGGAACCTGACTAAAGATATAGTCACCGTTGGTGTCGACATCAAATACAAACACCACGTCAAAACGATCGCTGGGCCAACTCGATGGAATCGGATTTTTATTGTTTGAGCTGAGCGGTATGTACGAAGCCAGCTTGGGAATCTTACCGTGAGGCCAACATATCAGCACGATCCCGTCACAGCTTATAGCGGATGTCGCGGCTTGCTGTTCTTGTGTATTCGCAAATGATTCATTGGGTACCAGGTTGAGTTGTGCCGCTAGCGGTGTAATCGTTTCCTCCGGCCGATTCCCTTCCTCGTCCGAAGTAGAAGTCGCATAAATGAATTGCGGCGTTGCAAGCTCAGAGCTTTGCAATGGTCCTCTGGCAGGTGCGAAAAGAGCCACTAAGGCGCCGGCCCTTTGCCAACCTTGTACGATCAGAGAGTCTTTGTCTTGCGCGCCGGTGATAGTTACTCCATTTGTCGGGGGCGGGGGCGTTGTAGTGGGTTTCTCCGCATGGCGGATGATCATGATCTTGGTAGCAGGCATTGGTCTATTCTCCTTAAAATGGGTTCGCGTTGATAAGGCAATTGAAAATGCGACTACACGCATTTAGTCTTCCAAACTCCTCACAACTATCAACGCGAGAACTTTGTAGGAAAACCACCATCCAGGTTTTGAGTGAGGTCTGATAGGAAAGTCAGCGCGGAGTCTGGAAGCCGGAGTTTAGTCCGCGCACCTTCGTGGCAGGGTTATCTGATTTGAGCTTTCTCTGCGGCTCTCTGTGTATCTCTGCGGCCTCTGCGTCGAATGGCCCTTTAACGCAGAGAACACAGAGATACGCAGAGAGCCGCAGAGATAAGTTCGATTTAGGGCACTACTTGTTTGCGATTTCAAATCGACAAGCCTTTGACAAGTAAGCGCCAAGCGTGCTTAGGCAGGTCACAACTGACGTGGTCATACAAAACATTATCTACCTTTGGTCCAATAATCTCACAGCGTTAACGAGTACCGGACCTTCAAGTACAAAGTGCATTGCACAGTGGGCTCGAGCCCGGCCGGATTAATTACCACATCAAAGACGCTTCTATCCAGTGGCTCTAAATAGGAAGTGCTGCTCTTGCGCTCGTGGACCACACGCGTTCTCGATTCATCGCTTTGTTCAACTGATCCAGACTCGGCAGCCGTGTAACTCTGGTAGAGCTGATCAGGATAAAAAGTAGCGTATGTCTCCTGAAATACGGCGTTACGCTTGAATTTCAACGACAGTGAGCCAGCATAATTCTCTTCTTTCTGCTTGATCACCCTGCTCGCTTCTTCCAGGAGGCGGTTGCGGATTTTCGACAGGTCGTTGATGACGTAATCAACCTTGATCAGATCGAAGATTGACGCTTGCGCGGCAGCGGCAACCAGCTTTTCCAGTAGCGACCGATCTTTGTATCTCAAGGCAATGGTCTTCTTGGTCTCAAACCCGGCGAGCTTTTCGCGGATAGTGCCATCGGTGCTGGCGGGGGCGAAATTGTAGACGCGGTTCTGCGTAATCATGTCAACGTAACTATTGCTGCGACTTACACCCAGCTTGTCAGCCGCACTGAGAAACTGTTCGATCCGTGCATTGACCTTCTGATTACTCTCCACTGCAGTTGGCGCTTCCTGGGCGACTCCGAAGACGGCGACGAACTCGTCAGGAGTGGCGTTCAAAAGGACGTAAGCCTCGATGAACTGCACCGGCACCATGTCTTTGTTCTCCGCCCCATAAGTCACGCCGCTGCTTGGACTCCTTCTTTCCGTGCTGCGACCATACACTCCTCGATTCCCTGCCTCTTGCGCTGACGCGTTCGTTGCTCCGAGGGCGAGCACAACCAAAGCGATTCCACTTAACCCCCGTAAATGGATTCTGATGTGTTTCATTTTTATCTCCTTCAGTCTGCCAAAGAAAACTTTGTCGACATAATAACGCGGTATGTGGTCCATTACTCGATCAAACTTTTTCCTGGCACCAATAACGTGGTGGTTTCTCAAAACACTTCTCGCGTCTGTTCGTGCAGAAAAACGGGTGCTTCGTTACGACTCAATGCAAAGGAGTGTGGGGCTCCGATCTATAAAGTAGTGTCGGGCTTTACTAACACACCCTGGCAAAGAAAAAGGCCGCTGGAACTAATTCCAGCGGCCTTGGTCAGATCGGTTCGACAAGACCCTAGACAGTCTGGGTAGTGCGTGTTATGCTGAAGCCCTAGATTATCTAGGAGGTTCAGCTTGGTGACTAAAGCGAAGGCGGGCTTACTTCAGGGCACGTTGGACATGTTGATTTTGAAGGCCTTGTTCGCTGGTCCTCTGCACGGCTACGGCATCGGTCAGCGCATTGCCCAAATCTCCGGCGACGAACTGAAGGTTGAGGAAGGTTCGCTATACCCGGGACTGTACCGGCTCGAGCGGCGCGGGTGGATCGAATCGGAGTGGGACATCTCTGCAAATAATCAACGCGCGAAATTCTACAAGCTGACGCGCGCGGGTCGGAAACAATTAATTATCGAAGAGCAGAATTGGGAGCGACTCGCGAGCGCGACCATGAAGGCTCTGCGGGCGAACTAAGGGGGATAGGAATCCAATGTCCCGGGTTAAACCCACAGTAAATTTCATTCACGCCTGGCAACATCCCGATGAAATCGCGGATGAGGTCGAGGCGGAATTGCGCGTCCACGTCCAGATGCGGGCGCAGGCCAACATCGAGAAAGGAATGACGCCGGATGAAGCACAACTGGCTGCCAGCCAAAGCTTCGGCGACTTCGACCAAATCAAGGTAAGTTGCTGTGAAATCAAGCAGGGCTTCCCCTTCGATTTGAAACCCATAAGAATGGCACTGTACATTGCCATCGCCTGTCTAGCCGGTGGCAGTGCTCTGGTTGCCGTCAATCTTCCGCACCATAATCCGTTCAGCGTTTTATGGCAGTTAGTCGCCATCGCGGTATTAATGCGCGCGTTCCTGATCGGTCGCAGAAAACAATAAACAACGCCCGCTAATTAACAACTAAAGGAGAACCGGACCATGCGAGTTCGCATCGCGCCGAAGATAGTCATACGTGTGTTTACAATCCTGGTATTGAGTGTGAGCTTGGCGAGTGCCGCGCAAAGCGTTGACGACCAGCCCTTAAGTCCGCGGCTGGCGACTCTTCAGGATCGACTCAAATCCGGTGACCGAGCTGCGCTTGATAGTTTTTGGAAAGAGATCGAGCAAAACGGCGCGCCACTGATTGAGCCCGCGACGGACAACGACCGCGAAGTGTTGGTAACGATGCTTTGGCGAGCGAAGGAAGAAACGAAAAATGTTTTCGTCTTTCGCCTCGGCGACGTCAGTAAGTCGATGGTGCGAATGCTCGACACTGACTTGTGGTACAAAACATTCCGGCTTCAGAAGGGCGCGCGCTTTATCTATCAACTCGCGACGAACCTTCCCGACCCGAACGAGTGGCAGGGAATCATGCGCTTTGCGGGCGCCCTCCGGAACGACCCGCTGAATCCATTCCAGTTCTCCGAGCACTATGACGAGTTCAACCCGTATGAAGGGAATTCCTTTTCGGCGGTCGAACTGCCCTCTGCCGAACCGCAAATCTGGAACGTCGTCAATCCGACAGTCCCTACCGGACGAGTGCAGCGAGACAAATTCCAGAGCAAACTTCTCGGCAACGAACGTTCGATTTGGATTTACACTCCGCACGGCTACGCTGCCGGTAAGAAGCCTTACGGTTTGTTGGTACTTACAGACGGCAGTCTTGTCGTTAACGCGACGCGAGTCGCAACTGTTCTCGATAACTTGATCGCGGCCGGCGTGATACCGCCGCTTGTCGCCGTGATGGTGGACAATCCTGCTCGCTGGCGCGAGTTATCCTGCAATTCAACGTATGCCGATTTTTTGGCCCAGGAGATTGTGCCGTGGGCGCGCGCTAACTACCACGCCACCGACCGTCCCGAGCAGACGATCATCGGCGGCACGAGCCTGGGCGGATTGCAGGCGGCTTGCGTAGGGCTCAGGCATTCAGAGGTTTTCGGCAATGTGCTTTCGCAATCGGGCGCTTTTGATTGGAAGCCCGCCGGCGAAAAGGAATGGGAATGGCTGAATCGCCAGTTTGCGGCCAGCCCGCGTCTGCCTTTGCGTTTCTCATTCGAAGCTGGACTGATGGAGGGGACCTGGTGGTGGCGTTCCCTTCCCCAACCCGATCCTGTGCCCCTGCCTCCGATGCTCATGGTTAATCGCAATTTGCGAGACACACTCCAGAGCAAAGGTTACTCGGTCCACTACACGGAATATAACGGCAATCATGGTCTCTTGAATTGGCGCGGGACGCTGGCTAGTCATTTGATAGCGCTCGTTGGTATCAAACCCGCACCTAAGATTTCTCAGCGCGACAGAACACCCACAGTGCTAATCTCGATTCCGAAATCTCAAATCAAAGTTGCTCCCGCGCTGTTGCGACAATACGTTGGCAGATATGAACTGGATCCGAAGTTCACAAATGATTTCGTCCTCTATGTAAGCGTTAAGGATGATTCTCTGTGGGTCAGACCTTCAACCATGAGGCAGCGCCAGCTCATAGCCGAATCGGAGTCGAGGTTCTTTGACAGCGAAATCCCGGATCTGCATCTCGCCTTCATCAAAGACGGAAAAGGCAACGTCACTGCTCTCACTCTCAACAGTGGGCAGGGAGACACGCTCGTGAAAAAGATGCCGCCGCCAGTGCCCAGTCTCACCGGCAATACAACTTTCAAATTGACGGGGCACACCGACGCGGAGGCTGTGGCAATCTACGGGTCTTTCAACAATTGGATCCAGACTAAGAACTATTGTGCAAAAGAAGGCGAGGGATGGGTCTGTCGTATTGATCTGGCGCCGGGCAAATATACCTACAAGTTCCTCGTAGATGGCGTCGGGCTAAACGATCCAACCAATCCCGTTACTGAAGATGACGGGAACGGCCGCCTGAATTCGGTAGTCATTATCAAACCGAAATAAGCCGCCATTCCCCTCCCCTTATTCCATCAACCCTGCCATCACACATCGTTGCAGGAATAGGCATTGTGGTTTCTGAAATAGTTCTCGTTAATAGTGGGAAGACCAGTAACTCGAAGTGCGTCGCCCCGCTGGCCTTGCACAAAAATTCGAAATCCCAGGCAGTGGGTGGATTGATTCGGATCCTTTCTGAGAAGGCTTTGCACAAATCCTAAATCCCACCCACCGGTTGGACCATCGTTGCACTAAAACGCGTTCACCTCTGTGCAGTCTCTGTGTGCTTTGTGGTTCATGCCTGAAACACACAGTTTTGTGTGGTAGCATGTCGACCTCATATCAGATCCATGGAGGAACAATCTGTTTACCAGACACGGCGCGGTGAGGAAGGTAACTTTTCTTTCCTCCTACAGTCTCGGATCATTCTCGAAGGTTCGCTCTAAGGTTTTATTTGCTTTCATTCTGTCCCTCCTGCTTTGTCTCTACAGCTTTTATTTTCGGACTTTTCAGGTAACAGAACATTTCCACTTATTAGGAGATCAAATTCGCGACTGGAATTGGGCAGTAAAGCCTTTTCGCGAATTGCCACTCGTCGGAACGCCAACAAGCCAGGGCGGATTTTGCTTAGGGCCAATCTTCTATTGGACCTTGTGGTTTATCAGAATCACTATCGGGCCATTCTTCGAGAATCTCCCACACGCAGGTGGCATTGGCCTGGCCGCCATCCACTCAATCGCTGACGGAATCCTGCTGCTTGCGATTCTTAAGCGAGGCATTCCTATCATCGCGTCCGTCGCGATCATGCTCCTGCTTGTTTCCTCACCTTTTGAAGCATCTCTATCGGGCACTATCTGGAATCCGGGGCTCTCGGTCTCGTTCGTAGAACTCGCCACGGCATCATTCCTAATGATTCCGAACTCTCATTGGGCTTTGAAAACGCTACTAACGTCGACTGCGGCATGGCTGGCTGTACAATCTCACACTCAGGCAATTTTCTTTGCGCTTTCATTGTTGGTCTATCTCATCGTAGAACCGCGGATCGTCGCTGGACCACGCCTCGCTCTAAAACGCCTACTAATAGTCATTGCGGTGATTTTAGTTCTGCAAATCCCTTACGTCATCGAGATCAACAAACGCCACGATATTCATCAAGAGCAATTAGGCATTGTCGCAACGAGTTTCAATTCGCTAGTCACTAAACCATCATCAGTCCACCCTTACGCCAGTTTCACGGCGCTAATTAATGCACTGGCGGAGTTGTTTGGACCACATCTGTCGCGGACTTTAGTGATTGTTTTGATCCTGGTAGCAGGCGGCGCACTACTCGCAGGGTATCGGAAGAATCATGAGGTCCTGGCGGTCACGCTGCTACCTTTATTTCTGACGTGGCTTGGATATAGCTTTCTGTCTGTCGGCACACTTCATACCTACTTCTATATGAATCTGATGCCAGCGTTCGTTCTACTAATACTCTTCGGTTTTATGAAGAGTCCTTTCCCAATACTGGATAAAGTTTCTCCTCTACTGGGCCTTTTCGTATTGCTATTGGCGTTCGCCTCACAGCCCAGTCGACTCGCAACGCGAGCTCAGTCCACCAGTTATCCTTATTACGCAGCCATTGTTCGGGGTGCTAAAGAAATTGTTCGTAATGGCGTACCGGTGCGTTCAGTGATACCTCCCAGTTACCCGAATGAGGTCGAACCGGCTTACCTGGTACGGTGGCTCGGGGGTCGAGTTGAGGAGTCAGCCGGCTTAATAGCCATTATTGGAACGGACGGCGGCGTAACCTATCAGGCGGTCGCAGACGAGCAACACAAGTAGCGGAGCGGCGATTTACATAATGGCCTAGAGTCAAACGTTTTTTCAGATATATGCATAGTATCTGAACGGCCCAGTTAGCCGATTGAACTCTCTAGGAGGATTGCCATGAAGAATCGTCGCGTTTTTTGGTGGATGTTGTCGCTGCTCCCACTGCTACTTTGCTTCGAAGCAAGTGCTTATGCGCAAGACCCACCCAGGATTCGTCCGTCTACGAATCCCACGTGCACCGTCGACATCCGCATCTTTGACAACAAGGACACATACTCCACCGGGATATCCCTATATCGCGGAGATGGTACGCCGGTTTTGAAGGTTCCAAGAGTTATCACTCCGACACACTACAAATTGATGTTCCTGGATGTAGGCACCTATACCCTGACGCTGCGCGGGAAGTATCGACCGTACCCACCAGTTCGATCGCTGTCTTGCCAGCAAGGAAAAACGTCATATCTATCCTTCAAGATAGTGACGCCGTAGAACGCTCCAGCAGCCGTAACGAAGCGCCCACGATTGGCTCGACCTTTCGTGGGCTACTTCGGCGCCTTAAACACGCGATGGCAAGCCTCTTCGCCTTTCACGATACTCAAGATCACTTGATGTACATACCTCTTCAGTATTGGTCAATCGTTTACCTCGTGACCACCATCATTTATGGCTCATTGGGCGCATTTGCGTCGCGCCCTCCATCTATTGACGCACCAACCGAAGCGATGCGAGAAGCACAACATACGGTTCTGCGCTGGAGCCTCAATAGGGCTTTGTACAAAAAGTCTCGATCGCGCTCTTCTCTCTGCAACCTCTGTGTCCTCTGTGTCTCTGTGGTTGCTGAATTCCGAGTAAAGCCCACACCACAGAGACACAGAGGACACGGAGATTGCACACAGAAATCCCAGCAGTCCGCCGCTCGGCCAAAAAACCTTGGTCTGCTACGATCAACCGAAGTAAGATAGCGCCTCAGAAAACGCAGTACTCGAAACTTTCCGAAGGCTCAGCTCGGATGTTTACCACTCTCGTACCTCCCTTTTGGTTAGCACGCGCAAAGAAGCGTTCGCTTCTGTGCCTGTGTTTGCTTGTCCTCTATTCATTTAGCGGCAGCGCACAAACGCCCAGCAAAGCTCCAACGGCATCGATTTCCGGTCGCGTCACAGTTGACGGCGAGGGCGTTGGCGGCATAACAGTCGCGGCCTCGACGAGCGGTTCGCCATTGGACAATCGAACGGTCGCTAAGACAACAACTGATGACGACGGCAAATATCAACTAACCGGACTTACGGCCGGGCAGTTTACGATCACGCCCCTGGCGAAGGCATTCGTGGTGAGCACGAGCGGCGCTTATAAACAACCGGGACAATCGATAACAGTCGCCGAAGGCGAAACGATCACAAAAATAGACTTTGCTTTAGTCCGCGGAGGTGTGATCACCGGACGTATCACTGACACCGACGGACGTCCGGTTATTGGTGAACGAGTCAACTTTGTGGCGAAGGATGGTCCTGATACCTCTAACTTCGCTGTGTTTGATGGATCACGAAACAGGACGGACGACCGTGGCATCTATCGCATCTACGGTCTAAGTCCGGGCAATTACAAGGTCAGCATTGGTCAGGCGGCTGGCGCCAGCAACATGGCAATCATGGGAATGGGCGGAAGCCAATACACGAAAACCTTCTATCCCGGCGTTGCAGAAGAAGCCAAAGCGACGATCCTCGAAATAAACGAAGGAAAAGAAATCAGCAACATTGACATTGTGGCTCGTAAATCGGGACGCGGCTCTACAGTCTCGGGTCGTGTCGTGGATGCGGATTCAGGCCAGCCGGTGCCGAACGTGTACGTCGTGCATTCTTCGTTTAATGAGGCGACTCAGCAACTCGGAGGCATGAACTTCAGCGGCAGCCAGACGGACGCCAATGGCAAGTTTCGTTTAGAAAACGTGCAACCAGGACATTATGCCGCTTACATGCTTGCAGTCGGAGACAACACTTCCTCGTACAGCGACCAGACGCCCTTCGATGTTTCCGATGGCGATGTCTCGGGTCTCGAGATCAAGGTCCATCGCGGCGCGACAATCAGCGGAGTAGCAGTTATCGAAAACAACTTCGACGCGGCGGTCGCTTCCCTGCTACAAACGGTTTCCCTTATTGCATTCAGCAATACCAAAGGCGGCGCTCCCTCGTTCAGCCGCAGCCAGATCATAGATGGGAGATTCACTTTCTCCGGGCTGGCTCCCGGGAAAGTGCAAATCAATATGGTCGGCTTTCCGACTCCGGCTAAAGGTCTAACGCTTGTGCGTACCGAAGTAGACGGAATAGAACAGCGAGAGGGATTCGAAGTTAGCGCAGGTGCGAAGATCACTGGCGTACGTCTCGTCTTTGCGTACGGCGCCGGGTCGATTCGCGGTGAAGTAAGAGCCGAGGGCGGCACACTGCCCTCGGGCCTGACCTTACAAGTAATCCTTCGCTCCGCGACCGCTGGCGCACGCCCGTTTAGTGGTGCTGCTGATGCACGTGGCCATTTTGTCGTCGAAAACATTCCACCCGGCACCTATGAAGTGTCGGTCATGACCTTTGGCCCGGATAAAACAACTGCGACGTACGAGCCCTCGCCGCGAACTGTCAACGTTGAGAGTGGACCAGTTCAGGTGGTGCTGGTCGTAAACTTTGCCGCTAAGAAAGCCACACCAGAATGAAGACGCTTTCCCAGCTTGTGTTGCTGCTTGTCTTAACCATGAGTGGCGTTATGTCCGTGCTGGCCCAGTCACAACCAGCGGCCAGGTCCACTGCCTCACCGTCACCAACACCGGTAGAGAAACGCAGCCCTAACGAAACCGCGCCCGCCACCGGATCCATCAAAGGTCGCGTAGTCGCTGATGACGGACAGCCGGTTGTTAATGCAACGCTAATGGCCCAGGCGGTTAACGGCCAGCCTTCCATAAGGCCGGGGAAAGTGGATTCCGAAGGGAACTTCAGTTTCGACGATCTGCCGCCTGCCGGCTACGTAGTTTTCGCAATCGCTCCTGGCTACATTGACGAAGCCATGTCAACAGGCGACCCGAACGATTGGCCGCGACACTTGATCGGTACACAGTTGAAGATCAGGATGATCAAGGGCGGAGTGATCACCGGTAAGGTGACGAATTCGAAAGGCGAACCGATCGTCGGCGTTCCGGTCCATGCAGTGTCCTTGAACAATCCTTCCTTTTCCGCCACAGACTTCCTCGGAGCCGGCGGGGCCGAAAGCGATGACCGCGGCGTCTACAGAATCTACGGTCTGAGACCCGGTCAATACGTAGTCAATGCGGGCGGCCCGGGACAGTTTGGATTGGCAGCCTCGAACGGCTTCGATCTCGATGTGCCGACCTACTATCCTTCCGCCACACGAGACACCGCTATTCCCGTGGTAGTGCGAAGTGGCGATGAAACGACGGGCATCGACATCAAGTACTCTGGCGCCGAAGGCCACCGGATCAGCGGCTTCGTCCTGGGAGCCGTTAACGCTGGCGCGTCTGCCGCGAATGGCGCCATCGCGATCATTCTGGCACCGGCGGGTACGCAATCGGTTCTTGGTATGGCGATCGCCAGCCCTTTGGACCAACGCCGCGCGTTCGGCTTCAATGGAGTAGGAGATGGTGAATATGATTTGTCCGCCGCCTTCCAAACAGGTCAGCAGACCGATGCGTCACTCGTAGCTACCAAGCGCGTCACCGTCCGCGGTGGCGATGTGACTGGAGTCGAGCTGACCCTTGCCCAGCTTGCCTCAATTTCCGGCACGATTGTGCTTGATCCGATTAAGCCGGAAGACAAGTGTGACGAGCGTGGCTCGCAGCTTATTGAAACCGCTTTCGCAGCGCGTCGCGACGATCCGAAAAAGAGCGGCAGTCAAATGATGACGAGAATGCTAGCCGGATTTGGCGGAACCATGAACGCCAAAGGCGAGTTCAGCGCGCGCAATCTTGACGCCGGCAGATATCGATTTGAAATCAAACTGCCTACTGACGCCTGGTACGTTCGCGTTATCAGCCTGCCCTCTCAAGCAGCGCCACCATCGGCCGTCTCAAAGCCGAACCCCTGGCAAGGCACCGTCACCATCAAGTCCGGTCAACAACTCAACGGCGTTTCGATCAACGTGGGGCAGGATGCGGCGAGCTTGCGGGGACGTGTGACGCCGGAAGGAACGGCGTTTCCAGCGGACCTCCATGTACACCTGGTGCCGGCAGACCGCGAGCAGGCCAACGACGTGCTTCGCTACAGCGAGACAACGATCATGAGCGACGGCAGCTTTTCATTTTCTAATATCGCACCCGGCCGCTATTTCATCGTTTCGCGTGCTGAACCAGCCGCCGAGACACCACGGTCTTCCGCCTCGGATCCCACGACGCGGGCCAAGCTAAGACAGGAAGCAGAGGCTGCGAAAATTGTTATTGACTTGAAGCCTTGCCAGCGATTGAAGGATTACGCGCTTCCGCTCAGGATCGAGCAGTGAGCGCACGATGGATCATCATTGGATCGGGTCAGTACAGGGAGCGGTAGCGACCTGGTCAAACCTATGAGAGTCAAGAACGGATCACTGACCAGGTCGCTACCGCTCCCTGTACTGACCCGATCCAAGTGAGAATTTTTGCTTTCGTTAATGGCTCATTGCGTAAGTAATAACATTCATACCGACTTTGTAGGCAACCACACCGTATTGCGCAGGATAGCGTGAGTCGTTGATCCATTCCCAGGCGTCGCCGAGATCACAGTTGCGAGTGATGAAAACCAAAAGACGGCCGTTCTTGTCTTCGACGCCCATGTAGTGCGGTGTCACGCCCCCCTTTTCGTATGTGACGCCCTGAACCAGGGCCGCGATTCCAGGCACTTGGACCACACTGTCGAGGTCGAAGTAGCTGTGGAAGATCGGGTGTGTAAGAGGCAAGTCTTTGATCTCATATTCCGGCAGAATCTTTTTTATCTCGGCCCGTGCATGTTGCCACTCTGTTTCTCCATGAAAATCATCGAGCATTAGAAAGCCTCCTCGCAGGAGGTACTCTCGCAGCGCTGCCACTTGCTCGTCTGAAAGTTCCATCTGTCCAGGCTCGACAATGTAAGCGAACGGATAATCGAATAGCCGCTCGTCCGTCGGACGTATTTGCACGGGGCGGCCTGCGAGGTGCAGCTTTGAGCCTGCCCATTCGCGGATTCCCATCATAAAGTTGTAGTCGGCCTCCGGATAATCGACCAGCCATGCGCCGCCGTACCAGCGGTTATATGGCGAGTGCGGAGAATCGTAAATGATCCGGGCGAAGGTATATTCTCCAGGCCAGTCACCGTCTGTGAATGGTCGCGGATGATTTGGAACGGGACTACCGCGGAAAGGTTCGACCGGCTGTTGCCCCACAACGGGCATTAAGAAGGGCAGCACGAGACAAGCAAGCAGGAGTGGAACTACGAAAAAATGGCGCGATTTCGACATCGATTGATTTCACGAGTCGGAATTCTAAAAACCGTGGACCTTAGATGCGCGATTATAATTTAACGTCGCAAAAAATGATCACCTACTCTCACTCACATACAAATGGTTTGGATTACCGGGATATCTTTTGCGGCTTCCATATTGATTAGCTCTCAACACACCTTTCTCTTTGTTTACAAAAGGCCAAAACTCATTGACGTAACCATTCAGGTTTATTTGATTATGGAAATATGCCCGGTCTCGCTGTATGCCGAACGTTACGCTGCCCAAGCCCAGGAACGAAGCGATCAAGCCATAGAAATATTCAAAATCAAAGTCTTGAGGGTCTCCGTGTGCGTCGTTGCTGTAACTAAAATCAACTTCGCGATGTGTGGTGACAGTCAACAGCCGTCCCCTGCGCAGCGAACAAGTCAGATACGCTATGGCCAGCAGATCGTATTGCCTGATAGTGAAATTTGAACCGCTGTTGATAACTCCGTCGATTTCAATACTCAACTGCTCCTGATACTTCTCTTTCTTCATCACTTCATAATTGTTGTACGGCGAGAGCTCAACATGAACAAATTCTTCCGGACGTTTGTTTCCGATCATTGTTCCCCAGCCCACGGTCTGCCAGTCATTTTCGACACCGGCCTTTTTATGTGGTCGGAAAACCGTTTTTTCCGCGCCCAGGAAAAGATGTATGCCGCGCGTGGCAGTAACGGCATCGATGTTCTTCGTATTCGGTTCCCTACCGCCGGAGGTGTCGTGAATCACAAAATAGCTCGCGGTCACAGGCTTGGTTCTATCGCCGATGATCTTTACGGCGTCATCGCCGTATGTCGCGATGCAAGCATTATAAAATTCGTCTGTCTTGAACCACGGTGGAATATCAAACTGGTCGATATTGCTTTTCGGCTCAGCCGGAAAAAACGATTTGGTGGCGCTGTTGTTCGCGAGCCAGACGAATTGACGGGCTGTCAAAATCAGATCGTCTAACCATGTAATGATGAAGTTGCTCATGATCTTTGGTCCTATGTTCTTGAAAGAGTGATGACTAAGCCGGCTGGTTTGCAACGGGCTTGCGCGGAATGATGCGACATAAAACGGCGGCAACCTTGTACTTTGCGGCGTTGGGATCGGGTGTAACCGGCGAGTTCTTTTTCGCCCTCACGCCTTCCCAATGACCCGGAACTGCGCCGTTGGCTTCGACCCAAACGAATCCGGGACGTGGCGACCGTGGAGCGGTGCCAATGCTTATAGGCCCAGCGTGAACCGCCACATTCCTGGTCGTGTGGATCGAGGAAACTTTTCGGGCCAACAGTCGATTCCGCGCGATCGTTCGATGGTCACGAACTCGAGCTGTTCCTGTGTCGGGCCTGTTCTCCCTTCGCCTGTGGTCCCGAATTACGGGAGGCTGGACCGTCGTTGGCGCGGACTGCGGTTGAGGTTGAGTGCCGGAATAATTTTTGACGACGTAAAATCTTTGCGCGTAGCAAAGCTTAACGTCGTTCGCCTCGAACTTCGGATCGTTTGCGCCGTACAAGACTCTGCCATCAGTACTGAATTTCCAATTGCGGCTTTCCAGTAAGACCGGATCGAACCACTCCCTCACTACGTCGAAAAAACCGAAGTCATACTCGATGCGCGAATATGAAGCGGCCTTGATTTGAGACAGCAAAAAATTGATGTGCTCATTAGTGCTGCCAACATCTGCATAAACCGCCAGGGCTTTTTCTTTTAGTCGATTGACCGCCTCGGCCGTGATGACGACTCGATTAGGCTCCCATTTAATCGGTGAATAGGAGGTGTAAATAAAAGGAGTTGCCTGCGGAACGGTTTCGCGACGACATTTCTGCAAAAACGCGAATTTCTTTTCGGCAAAGGATTCACTGAAATTCGTATCGTCGGTATTTACCGGGACGGAATTGCGGAAGAACTCATCGCAGATTTGTGTGAGTGATGGCTCTTCCGTTTTGATTCCGTAACTGTAGTCGTAATACAGATAATCAGTGTTCCGGTAAAAATCGAAGGCTTCGTTAGTGTCGGATTGCGCTGCGAGGGGATCACTCTGAGGATCCCTGAAGTCGAGCTGCTCTTTCTGGAAATCCGGAAAGTCATTGAACACCGGAGGGAAAGGAGTGACGATTTTATACTGCTTGTTTCCGGTTAGCCCGGTGTGAGTCTCCGCCAACTCTCTCACGTGCTGAAGCACGAGCGGCAGCAATTCTGTATCTTTGTCATTACTCATAACGACTCCTTTGGTTCTCTGTGCGTCCTCTGTGTCCTCTGTGTCTCTGTGGTGAGTTATTGCGGTGGATTTTGTTAACCACAGAGACACGGAGGACACAGAGGTTGCACAGAGACATCCGTTATTAGATCCAGTTCTTGATGGTTTTATCCGGGTTCGGGCACAACGGCAGAATACGGTTTCTGAATCCGATGATTTGCATTCCCTTAACCGTCACACTGTCGTTTGTTCTGTCAATCTGCAGAGACTTTTCCGTTTTGTTGTGACTAGCGCTGGCGCCCGCAGAAAATGGCCCAAGGCTAAATCCGCCACTCCCACCAGAGTCCCTGGTCGCTGCGGTGGCCATTTGGTCGTAGACTGATTTCGAAACGGTAATGTTTCGGGCAAAGATAACGACCGTGGGATATGCAAACAGTTTTCCTTCGGGTTTTGCTGGATCACCATTACTCAAGATCTCTCCCGGGTTTACGGTGGAGTTACCATTCGACTGACCTTTCGGCCGCCATTTGGTGCTAAGCAGGAAGTCTTCTCTGAACCCGGTTCTAACGATGGGCACCTGAGTTAACTCAAACGACATCGACGCACCTTCGAAGTTAATACTGTTGGAAGTATCTAACCTGTTATGGTGGCCTTTGGCCCCACCGAAGAAACCGTAACTCGCCGAGCCGCTGTATTTTTGTGTCTTCGTTTTATCCGTCTTCTTTAGCTGGGAAGATGAAAACGAAAATTTCTGCCACCCGCCTTCATAAAAGCTGCCCGGCACGAGTCGCGCAACGCTGTAGTCACCTGAATCGAGTAACGAAGTGCGCTTACTGCGCTCGAAGATTTCCCTGTATTCCTTCAGTAGCAAGCTCATACTGATACCTTCCAACTGAGTCAGGTCGGCGACCATCTTTTCATACTGCGTCTTGAAACCTTGCGACACCCAATTATCAAAGGCGGTGCTTGCTAATTTGAATTTTTTCGGACCGAACATGGAGACCGTTTGCACATCCGCCGCGCTACCGCTAATTGCTTTGTTCATGAACATCACATAATCCATAAAAGCATCGTTGTATTCCTTCTGATACTTCTGGTACGCGACGATCATTTTAGAGGGCCTTTCCTCTTTTGATTTTTCGCCGTTGTCATCCACCACCTCGACTGTGTTAACCAGAGCGGCTCGAATTTTATTTATTCGTTCCTGCGCGTCGGGGGAAGGAACGGCATCCTCCACTTCGCAATTCCTAAGCACGCTTTCATAGATATGCGAAATACGATTTTGTGGCTCCCAGACCTGAAGGCTGTTGACCATACCGCTCTTATTTGGAACGGTGTCAACAAGCACGGAAAAATTATCCATCCCTACGGTTAACTGATAAGCATCGGTGCCTTTGGCCTCCTCCTTCTCCGCCTCACTCATATCCTTTAATTTGGCAGGATCCAGAGGTCTCCTTAGGCCTTTGAGAAATGAAAAATCTTCAGGCGTAACAGGAAGGCCGGGCGTACACCAGGTAAAGAAATTGGAATTCTGAAAATCGCCACCGCCTTTCAGTTTCGCCTGCTCAGCTGGTGGTAATTTGTCTTTTCCGGTAACGATTTCACTAATCGTTTCTCCGAGTACGTTGTTGATGAAGGTTTCTGAGTTCATTGTTTCTCCCGTAATGCCGAACTGAAATTCAGGCACGCTATTGCAAGTGCGTTCGCATGTACTATGTATGTTTCGGCAGGAGAGAAACGTTCCCCGGAATATTCAATTTATTTTGGGAAACTTTTGTGCGTTTTGTGGCTAAACGGAAATGCGGCGAGTAATGAGGCATCACCGTCCTTCACCAACAGTGATGCCCCACCGCCTCATAACGCCCAACCGTCACGAGGCGAACGCCGTAGCGAAGATCAAAAACTACGGCGCAATCCTTGTTGCAGGTTCACTCCACCCGCTTTGGCCCAGCGACCCGATCGCTGCTACTCGAAACCAGTACTTCTTTCCGCTCGTGAGGTTTTGGATTGTCTTGCTGGCAACGGTTACTGTTTCTGCATGACCCCAACTGTCGGCGCTCGGCGGATCGGGGCTGATTTGGATGATGTAGCTTTTCGAGTTATCGACTTTCTTCCAGGTCAGATCGATCTCACCTTCGTGATGACCGGCGGCCGCGCTCAAGGCTCCAGGAGCGGATAGAGTTGAGGGAGTCGTGCGAGCTGCTTTGGTTTGCATCCCGGCGCTGGCAATGATGGTTTCATCTTTGTCCGCTATGCTCTCAACGTATGCCGCAAGCTTTCTAAACTGGCTATCAAACTGAATCTCCGCATCATCCGCAACATTGGCTTTTGCGCGGGCGTCTGACTTGGCAATTTGATGTGCCTTGTACGCCTCGTCGAGCGTTGAGAGCGCCGTTGTGACGTCGGTTAGCGGCGGCTGTGGATTGGCAAAGTTGGGATTGTTTGTCATCGCGGCGATAATCTGCCGGCCTGTTTGAAGCTTATCCGGGATTGCCTGTCGCAGGTTTAGTTTGATTCGGGACATAGTTGCTCCTTGAAGAGTTTTTCATTACGCGGTTTGGACCGGGGAGACGAGCTTTTGTCAGCGCGTGATGCGCACGGACAAGATCAATGTAGGTTTGTGTTTGTGCTGACATGTTTTCTGCAATGCAAGGAAGTTTTTGAGTACAGCTAAGCAATTCCTCGCAGAGTTCAACGCGATTCGCCTCAGACTTCTGTGCTTCAGTCTGGATCTGACGTGAATTCATCTTTGCAAGTTGAGAGTGGCAACGTGTTTGACTCGTTCGCGTTCGATCCTGACCTGTACGATCATGATCACGTCAGGTTGTTCAATTCGCTAATCAGTTTTCGCTCCGAGCTTTCGAGTATTCGGGAAATACTTCCTAACCTCGTTGACGATCACGTCAAACATGCCTTCGATCACGTCAGACTTTCTCGAAAACTTCCTTGCGCAAACGCGATCACGTCAGCCTTCGACTGAAACTTCCTTGCTCAGACACGATCAAGTTGTGATCCAGCCTTCGCGTTACTTGCAATTTTTGTTGGAACGTTTGGACTTGCACTGGTCGCAGAACTCACCAGTCGTAGGTTTGTTTGTGCGAGATTCGTAATCTTTAGTGGGCCAATGCCGGCAATTCGAGCAGAAGTGCCAGGTATCTTTGCCTTGTCTACGTCGATAAGTTGTTTTCACGTGGGAGGTCCTCCGTTAGATTTAACAGCCTTCAGTTATATGTGTAGATTTGCTACCTACTTCTGAAAGAAATTTTTTAGAATTTTTTCGATGCAAGATATCCTGCACTCACGTTCTCTGGGCTGATTAGGCACACTAAATCAAACTGAGCATGAGAGTCCTTAGAGAATTCTCATTTAAATATTTTTAGTTCTTATATTTTTTGGAATTGAGGGTGGCCGGGTGGTGGGGACCCGGCAGAATGCGAAAGTTAATCCGCAACTGTGCTGGCTAACAGCTCGCTTTCGAGTGCGGCAATCTGTGCGTCGACCATGCCGTAACAGTTCAACTCACCGCAGCGAGTAAATGCGATGTGCTTTACGTGATTCGCAAGTACTCTTGTCTCGGTTGAATTTTCCAGCGTCGACATTAGAACGAGCAATGCCGCCGCTCTGGTTTCGGGCTGACTGCCAGCGTGACAGATCATCCCTGCGAGCCGTTCGAGTTTTTCGTCGGTTGAAATCTCATCATCAGCTTCCAACATGCAGGACTCATCGATAATCGGTTCACCCGCGTCAGCGCGGCGCACGAGTTCTGAAACCCCAGAAGCATCATTTGTTGCCAGTGCGTAACGAATAAAGGCGCGGTCGCTTGCGTCGATGGTCCTATCGTTGATGAGCGACTGCGCCCGACGTCTGACAGCATCGCTGATTGGTTTGTTTGTGATTGAGGTTGTTGGTTGAGGTGTTTCGTCACGCAGTTGTGCGCTGTTATGATTAAGCATGACTTTCTGCCTTTCTGTAGAAGGTGGACTGTCTAGGGTCGATTTTGTGTTGGTAGCACAAGGTCGGCCCGCTGCATTTTAAAGAGGGGTTGGCCGCACTCTACCGCTCCGATTTTCGTCTGTCAATAAGAAAGATAGACAGTGTAATGCTGTCAGGACTTTCGCGGGGTGGGAGTCTGGCGAAGAGGTGGGATCGAACACCCGCCGATTAGATTGGTGACTGCAACTAGTCTTAAATCCCTCCGGTGAGTCAAAGTATGCGAGATTAGTGAGCGGGGACGTGACATCCCCGCTCGCAGGATGTGGCCTTTACTTCTTTTTTCTGCCAATTCGTACACGTTCAATTTCGGTTATTCGTTTGTGTCGCTTGGCATAGCCTTTAGTAACGAACTTTCCGCTCACAGAACTCCGAGCAACCGTCCGCTTTCGCGCTTTTCTTGCCATGATAGTCTCCTTCATCAATATCCGTTCGTTAAAGCGAGGAGGTGAGCACGAGACTCACCCCTCATTAGCTGACCTACGCCCGTTGGACGAGAATCCAACTCGTTCCATGACCGTTGCTCAGAGAGCACGGCGGAAAGATGTTACCCTTGGCTAACGGTATGGTATTGCTCGCGTGCGTAGAGCACCGATAGATACCACTTACTTCGCATTTTTCACCGGTTCTTCCCGACATGGCTGTTAATTCTCCATTAACGCTTCGGGCTTTGCCCACGGATGACTGTTACATCATTGACATGCGAACAAGCCTTGGCGTAAAAGTGGCCTGCGGCCTTTCGACCGCATTCAATGAAATGGGTCTAACGTCAGTGACGTTCGCATGAACGTTTCACGTTAGTCTCAGTCAACGGATAGCCCGCAATCTTTGACCAGTGCGCGGGCTATTCGTTTTGCCAACCTCGTAGCACTTAGAAGGCAAAACCCAACTTCAATAGCGCGACGAGCGTACTTGAAGTTGGGTTCTCTCGATACCTAAAACTCAGTACATCTGAGACACGATCAAGATCTCGTGGCTCGTTATACCCAGATGGGCCGGAATATACATCGTCACTTTGCAAAGATCAATATCTTGTAGCCAACTTTTTTTGAAGTGCTATAGAATGTATTTGCTGCGACGTCATGATGGTTGACTATCATTGCGTATCCAGCACTATGGGGTTTGTTGCACTACCTATTACTTCTGTATTTGTCAGCAAAGCGCCTCTGATAGATATCTCTTCGGCATTCACAATCCCCGCGAGCTGACTTCTTCCGTTTAAACCAGTCACTCGTAGTGTTGAGCAAGTCTAGTTGAAGGAAGTTATTCAGCACATAAGGTCGTAATTCGGGCGTAAATCGTTTTACTAATTCCACCGCCAACAACACACCTGCCGCTGCCGAAACGTGAGCCAGGGGAATTTCAAGTTTTCCATCACTGGCTTCGACTTCTGTTCCACCACAGATTCCATGCTGATAAAAACTATCAAACGGCTGACCTTCAAATTCAGCGTAATGGTTGCCAGGTAAGCCCCTAAATTCAGCAATCGTTCCAAGGAGTGTCATGGTCATTGGCGCATTTGCTGTGCTCAGATACTCTACTTCAGAAAGACAAAGGCCAGTGTCGCGCGCAATCACAACATGCCGCTCGGTCTCAGCCGCACGGTAGGGGTAATGACACCCAACACACGGAAATCCCTGTGGACCATATGCGCCATAATGAGTAGTGACGGCAAGAGTAAAACTGCCAGTAGAGGCATTGATTGCTTCCAACGGTGTTTCGCGACCCAACTGCCTGCGCTTAGCATGATCATCCACAGCGGATATCATGAAAGGCACGCGACGGTCTTGACAATCCTCATCCAGAAACCTCTGGAAATTCTTTTCGAATCCCTTTACCTTCAGTTGTGAGTGATGGGCTAGGAATTCTCTTGCCCGAATTGTCTTGAAGAGGCGCCGCGTTCTCGCGTCATTGATGCCGGCCAACATGTAGCGATGAGAATTGGTTTTTGTAAACCAATCCGGATCCACGATCTGCAAGATACCCGCGAGTGCCGGCAAGACGGACAGTGCATAAACGAAAGCGTTACCAATCGCGCCGCATCCGATTAAAGTGCTGTGAGGGATATAGATGGGTGTGAGAATAGCCGGGGCCGTCGATATCGATGAGGAATAATCGAGAACGCAGATATTTAGTTCTGGCACAAACTGTGTTTTGCCGAGAATTGGCCCAACGGTTCGGTTAAAAGCAGCGGCAGCTATCAAAACACCTAGCAGGGCTCCGCAGATTTCATTGGATGGTTGAGCGATCTCATGGTTTCTGGCACCACTGGTAACGAGCAGGTTCCATCCCGAAGCGGAGGCATAAAGGTCTGCATCAAGACGCTTTGAGCCGATACCTATTCTCAAATCATAATGATCCGACTGGCTGAGACTGCGATAATGCAGACCCAAGAATTCAGCCTCGGCCATCGCTTGATTCAGGAGTGTATTATCCGCACCAACGAACACTTGAAAAGAATTGCGACATAGAAGATTAGCGGCAGTTCTTAGCGCAACCTGATGAGCTGGCGCATCGTCGGTTAGGATCAAGCCAATGCGTCGAGTTAGCAAGAACTGGGTCAATTGCTCCTTACTAAGATTGGAATCCAGCTGTTGAATTGCAATTACGTTTTGTGCGAGCACGTCATCCATAGATCAATCGATTATAAAAAGTGTGTTGATTTGTTCTGGTGAGAGTTGAATCCAATCCAATGGACCGCGAAGTGCGAAGACAGCCGTTCTTTGGAGGTCATTCAGTCCTTCACGGCAGAAGTCAGGTACCACGACCGATAACGCCCACTGTCTGTCAATAATTGCTTTGTAATCATCGGTGAACGAGTGAAATGCCAGAGTCTCATGGGTATGTATCTGCACGAGTACCTGTTCTCCTTGCTGCAAGCTGAGCGCAATTCGTACTCTCTCATGAAGCGGAACTTCGAAATGCCTACGGCTGGCAATTTGTTTCGGAATCGCCACACGATTAACTCGAGCGTCTTGATCGATTGTTTCACCTATCCATAAAACTACTCCTTCGACATACCGCAACCCAGCCAATCGTAGAAATTCAGCTGTTTCAGTTAAGGCTGATCGCGGAACCCGATGCGGCAAAATCAAATTGAATTCATCGGGCGTTGCGTAGGGCTTGTCAACAAAATACCGGTTTGCATTGGAGACGTTGATTGCGCTTTCGTACTCTTCTCTATCCATCTGTCTTCCTATAAAGTTGGTAAATTTGACTCAGAATGCCTAGAACCTCGTACTCCGGTAGGTGTCTCAGGGCATGCCAAACATTAATAGATCCTAAATGCCACCACTCGTAGTACTCGGCTGCAAACTGGTAACACAGTGAAGGTCGTGGACTGGTGGGAGACTGATAACGAAAGAAGTGAGGTCCGTTCTGGGGCAACCGGCCTGCCTCTAAGATCGGTTTTCCTTCCGCGTTAACCAGCATGATCCATGGGGGCAAATCATCAAATCGGCTGAAATCAAGTAGAAATTCTCGAGCATCGCCCTTCGGGTGCGACATACGAACTCGCAGCCTTGGATAGATGTTCTCAAGTAGCACCCAACTCAAATGATCCGGAAGATCAGAGCCACGCACCCTTTCGACCTGCTGCTCAAACAGCTCTTTGCTAATGACACTATCCATGCCCTGACAAGCCCTCAACACTTGCAGCAGCCGCCGCCACCAACCACCGCCAAGTAAGTTAGTTTTGCGTGGTTTGGCACCCCTGCTTGCTCTATGGTGTTTGTTGGAGTAAGGACCTGGTCGTTATATGACAATACCATTGGTCCATTGATTACCAACTTTTGCTTCTGAATGATCCAATCAATTATCTCCTGTAGTATTTCGCTGGTGAGAAAATGTCCTGTGTTGCTGCCGCTTAGCGTGGTAACCGTCAGCACGATGTTGCCATGATGTGGCGAATCGTGATTGTCCTGATCCTTGTTGATTTCCATTACTCGATTCTCCTTAATCACACCAAATCTGTGAGATTGACCCTCATAAATACATACGCGGAGTGTGACAATCATTGAACCGCTCAGATGAGGTGGAGCTTGAGCAGGCGAACGGAGACGGCGGTCGTGCTGACCTCAAACATTTCGGCTAGTGTTTCGAGATCCCGGTTAGCGTTAAAGGCCTTCTTAAAAAATATCGATTGGCATCAATAACTCGGCAGCAAACTCATCAGCTTCTTTTTCAATTTCGGTTTTTACATCTTCCCCTTCAATCCGCTCAGTCAGAACTAGATCGTGATCCAGACAGATGTGTCCCAATTCGTGAGCTAACGAAAACCGTTGGCGCAGAGGATGATGTTTTTTGTTGATTCGAATTGTCTTTTGTGTCTTGTTTGTAAGCCCTGATAAGTGATCGGGCCAATTCTCCTCATAAATGATGCTGTAACCTGACGCTTCTTTGCCGATCAGGTCCAACACATCTATAGGCGCCGAGCGCACAGCATATTTTTTAAGCAAGTTGCGGGCACATTGTCGCGCGCGTCCTACGGTTCCCATTCTGCATTCTCCGCCCGTTGCGTTTCCTCTTGTAGCGAGCAAATCAGATTTTTGAATTGAGTAAGTCTATCGCGGTCGGCTGCCGGCGCACTGGCGCACCATGCTTCCACGAGATCCTGATCGCTTTCAGACGTTTTGTGGCTTCGGGCTAACTGCAGTCCTCCGCTGGCTGCGGCCTGTTCGGCTTCAAGCGCTCGCAGATTAGACATAACACTTAAGTAGTATTTAACTGAGATATCGAAGAGTGTAGTAATTGCGCGATGGAGATAAAGGGGGAAATTAACCGGATGCAATTGATTCTTCTCGATCTGTGCAATCTCAGCAGTCGAGATTTTTAACTCTTCACTAATATGTTTCCAGTTAAGACTACGGGCCTGTTTCATGTATTTGAAAAAATCTCCAAAAGTTCTACTGAGAAATGCGCGTTTCAACAGTTGACGCTCAGCATGAGCTTTCTGCATCGTGGAGATTAGTTCTGATCGTAATTCATCCGATATACCTGAGGGACGCGTGACTCGCATTTTGGGGATGGCAAAATCATCCTTGTCACTCGCGTTCCTGAGATATTCGTCAAAATATTGATCTATTTCGGCGTTGTAGTCGGGAGTGTCTTCGCTATGTTCTCTGTCATCAGGCATAAAGATCTTATCCTTCTGCGAGGCTCGACTACGTCTACTTGTTTGGAAGAGTTTCCTTAATGCGAGATAACTTCAACTCAGAAAATTCCGAATATAAGATTAATCTCTGATAGAGCTTCTCTCGCACCCGCTCGGCTCGCTTACGCATAGCTGCTGCATTGATGTTAGCCCGCCGAGCCAGGTTCACTAACGGTATGTGGTTGCCCCAATGATCAATGATTAATTGCTGTTCCGCATCTGATAACTGAGCCAATTCGCGCTGGAATACTCTAGTCTTAGGCAAGCCGGCGAGACGAGCATCCTCGCCGTATTCGTAAGTGTAATGCGTTTCTGTCCCGCTTATCGGCTCACCTTCAGTAGCGTCGTCCTCGCTTCCGAGATTGTGAGCATCCTCTGAACGGTCAACTCGATCTTTGCTTTCTTCAATCCGTTGCGTACCTGATGGGGCAAACGCTTCGCTTAATTTGAACTGCTTTGTGCGGTCACGCAAAACGTCTATCGTTCTATGGCGCGCGATACCTTTAGCCCAGGACAGGAAAGGTTGAGAGGGATCGTATTGATCGATCTTAAGAACTACTCTAATAAACGTGTCATGCAGAATATCCAAACAATCCTGCAGGTCGAACGCAGCATCGTATTTTCTGAATGTAAACTTAATTGATCCGATCAAGGGCTCCGCATATTCGACAAGATGATTCCAGATCTCGTCGCTAACGGTCTCGCTCGAAATTGCTGCCTTTATTTCGAAGCCATCGAATTTATTGCCGGGCATCTAAACTGAGGTCTCCGATCTTCGGTTTACCCCTAAGTTTTTGCACTTGCACATATACTATACGGACAGTGTGACATCGAAAGTTGGGCTGGTCGCGTTACGGACGGAACTCGAAGAGTAGTAATGAAACCTATTCCATAACTTATCAGTTGTTTCACAACTCGGGTAACACAGTCCCTCCCGATCTAATGGTCGTGAAGCCAAGACATTACAGATTACTATAATGGCTTTGCACGATTTTATTAGGTCGTCCAATTCGCATTGGGGTCCGCATCGTTCAATTGGGAGGCAATTTGCCCGACGGACGGCATATATCTCTCCGCTAGACACCATAAACCCTCATTCGTCCGTGCGCGCGTTTTGGACGAGCGGAAATGGTGCTTTCCGCCCCACGCGGAGGGGGCGGACATTTGGGCAGGTCCTCTAGCATGAATGGGGCACTGTTATAGGTTCAACTGGTCAGCTTCTTAAGTCGGCTGTTGAGAAACGGATGCAGATATCCGGGATCACTTGCCTTCGCCCGTTATCATTTTGCGGTTGTTTGCGCATCGACTGTCGGTGAGGTGACGAAGATAAGGCGCGCCCTAGAACCTTGAACGGCAGGGAAACATTTTGTGCCTTTTTGTGGCTAAACGGGGAATGCGGGTTCTTCGGTGACGCGCTTTGCTTGTTCGAAGTGACGCTGTTCGTGGACCACGATGATGCGATAGGCGTCCATGAGGCTGTAGGTGACTGCTGCTGCGACTGGTGAAGTGATCACGATCTTTTCCAGATCGAGATGCTCAGTCGATTTCATCTTCTCGACCATCCTGGCTTGCTGGTCCACGAAGTCGTCGATGACGGATGCGCCGATGTCACTCTGCGCCGGTTGAAACTTTTGTGGCGCTTTGATCTTGCGAGTCGATTTGGGATCGAGTGATTTGATGAGTAGTTTGGCGGCGAGACCAGGGAGCACGGGCATGCGTTGCCAGAAGGTTGGCTTAACTCCTGCGATCACGCCTTCGATGGTTGGGAAGTAACCTTTGTTACTGGTGAGCAAATGATCGAAACACTGCGCCACGCTCCAACGTTCAGCCGATGGTTTCCAGTTAAGTTGCGCTGGACTCAGCCGTCCGAACGTCGACTTTGTTTCAGCAGCGATATTGTTCGCCGCAGTGATCAACGCCGGAAGCTTGGCGGTTAAGTAATCCATCTTCGAATTTACGTCGTTCGAATTTACGCCGAAGGCGTTGGCTAATTTTAGCCCAGGGTTCGAGGAACGAGAACCCTGGGACATAACATAAAAAGCGCTCAAACTCTGAAAGGGTTCGCCAACCGCCGAACCCTTTCAGGGTTGAATGTGTAATAAATCAGTGACCCAGGGCAATCAACCACGCCTTCGGCGATCAAATACTACTGACCACGCCTCGGCGTTATTCCAAGAGCAATCAACCACGCCTTCGGCGGTCAAATACTACTGACCACGCCTTCGGCGTTATTCCAAGAGCAATCAACCACGCCTTCGGCGTATCAAACACGATTGACCACGCCTTCGGCTTATCCAAACAGGATCAGCGAACGCCTTCGGCGTTAGTGCTAGTTAATGAACTCCTGAAGATCTTTTGCGAAGCGCTCGGGACGTTCCCAGTGCAGCGCGTGACCAGTGTCTGGATAAACTTTGAACACTGAATTCCGCAACTCTGAAACTAATAGATCCTGCTCAGAGCGTGGGAATAAACTCTCCTTGTCGCCCCAAACGATTAAGGTCGGCGTCTTGATCTTCTTCAACTGCACGTCCGCTTCAGGCGCGAGCAACTCGGCCACAACTTCACGCCAAACATGCACCGGCACTTTCACGCTCTCATTTACCACTGCCTGCACAAACTCTGCAGGTAGCGGGCTATAGATCGTGCTGGCCTGAAAATCACGCGCGAAACTTTCAGGCACAGGCGCCTTGTCATTCAGCGCGGCGATCTCACGCTGCAACTCACGCACAGTGTTGTTCCGAAGATTCGTCCCAGACGCAACGAGCACAAGCTTGCTCACTCGATCAGGAGCCTCTGACGCAACGTGCTGCGCTACAAAACTGCCCATGCAATGGCCGACGATCGTGGCCTGTTTGATGTTCATTGAATCCATGAACGCCACGACGTCTGCCGAAAACTGTTGCATCGCATATCCACCCATTGGTCGCGATGAGTCGCCGTGTCCACGCTGGTCCAGAACATAAACACGATACTTCTTATCAATCAGCGGTAATACCCTACTAAACGAGAACCACGAGTCGGTAAAGCCGTGCAGCATGATCACGGGCGTTCCTGACGGATCACCTTTGTACGCATACCGCAAGCGCACACCGGTTTTCAGGATCACACTCGAAAACTGCACGTCTGGACCGGAAACAGCAGCCGATTCACTGCCGGTGCTCATGCCGGACAATGAAGCGACGCTGAGTTTGGTGTCAGCATACTGCCACGCCTTCTCATACTCGCCCTGGACCGACTTCGCTGCGCCTTCCTTGCCCTGCTTTTTCAAACTCTCAGCAAGACCGAAGAGCGCGCGACCGTTGCGCGGCCGTCGCAGAATCTCCGCCCGAAACACTTTCTCGGCACCACTGTTATCACCGTTAGACAGCAACACACCGCCGAGCACTTCACGTACTGGCAAGTCCCAGTCAGCCGGCTCAGCGTAGTACGTCGCATCTTCAGCGACGATGGCCTTGTTCAGCAGATCGATGCCTGCTTGTTTGTCTCCACGAGCGAGTGCGATCTTGCCTTCGAGCTCGAGCTCACCAACCTTCGTGACGTCGGCGGCCGCGTTATTGAACACGCGCACTTCCGGTGTCATGGTCTGATTGACAGCCCGGAGCGCGGCCAACTCTGCTTCAGCCTTCGCCGTGTCTTTCGCAGCGGCATACGCACTGCCCCGCGCGAAGTGCCAGAACGCAGTCACGATCTTCAGCGACGGATCGGGCTTCGGCTCTTTCAGGATCTCATCCCACTTGCCGAAACGCGTCATCGACACGAGCGGATACGGCATGAACATCTCGAGCATCGGCATCGCTTTGATGACGGGCTTTACATTCGCCTCGAGCTCACGCGCGTTTTTGATCGAGTCGGCATAACGTCCATTCATGGCGCTTGCTGCCGCCAAAAAATGGACGTTATGGTTGTAGTACATGTTTGGATAGAGCCCCTTGTTGCCGCTCTTCGTCATGTACTCCCGATCCACAACAATCGCATCTACGTTTGACTTCGCCGCCTGGTAGTAATCACCAGTGCGGATGTAGACGTGCGACGGCATGTGGACCAGATGCCCTGCGCTTGGTGCGATCTTACCGAGACGATCGGCACTCGGCAGTGCTCGTTCTGCATTGTTTGAAGCCTCGACGGCGTGAATGTAGTAGTGATTCGCGCCGCTGTGATTCGGATTGCGACGCAGAACACTTTCAAGCGTCGCGACGATCTCGAGCGTGTCTTCCGCTGGTTTGCCATCGAGCGACCAGAGATGCCACGGCCGCAAATTCATCATGCTTTCGGCGTAGAGCGTGGCGGCATCGAGATCGTCCGGATAGTCCTTAGCAAGCTGGCCCATCGCGTTCTTGTAATCGACTTCGAGCTTACGTCGATCGACGTTAATGTCAGCCGAATAACGCTTCGCGAGGGCGTTGATGTAGCCGCGATCGTGCTCAGACGCTTTTGGCGCGAGCTGGATCGCCTTTTGTAGATTGTTGTACGCCTCGAGCAGCGCTGGACCATCAGCGGGCACGTTGTAATTCGATCCCAATGCGAGCGCGACGCCCCAGTAAGCCATCGCGAGTTGCGGATCGAGTTGCGCTGCCTGTTTGAACGACCTAATCGCCTCTTCGTGATTGAAGGCGAAGGCATAAGCAAGGCCCTGATTGAAAAACTTCTGGGCTTCAGGGTTGCTGGTTGAAACCGGGTGATTGATATCGCCGAGTCCTGTTTCGAGCGTCACCGGCGCCATTTCTTTGGCTGGCGCGTGGCTGTGTTGCCCGTAGACTGCGATCGGAAAGAGCAGCAGAATCGCTAAGAACAGATGTTTCATTTGAATCTCCTTAGACTCCACACTCCCTAACGCGAATTTTGGCCACAAAAAGGCACAAAAACACAAAATGAAAAGTTCATAGTTCAAGCGGCTTTGCCCGAAAAGTCGTCGTAGGTGGTCTTCTCTGTGTCACCTCTGCGTTCTCGGTGGTGAACGATTGCTCAGGAAAAACAACCACAGAGACATAGAGAACACAGAGGCAGCACAGGGAAATCAGACTTTTCGGGCAAAGCCAGTTCAAGCTTTAGCTTACTCGTCTACAGCCCGAGACTGCGGAACTCTGAGCTTTATTCCGCACCATACTTCAGTTGCACGACTTTCGCTTTGCCCTTTGCGTACACGGTTACGATGAAAAGATCGTCGAACTTTTGCTCGTCAATTGTTGGTACAACATCGCCGCCGAGCATTTTGATTACGTCTGGAATCGAATTGCTGTGGCCAATTACTAGCACACTCTCGCCGCTGCGTTCGAGAATCTTGTTGGTGACTTCCGCGGTTGATTCAGCCGCGATCTGCCTTGGGTTCGATGGATTTATTTTAAGCGTAAACGGCGTAACTGTTAACCCGAGTTTTGTAGCCAGCGGCTCGGCAGTTTGTTTCGTTCGCGTGAACTGCGACGTGAGAATTGCTTTGATACCAGCGCTACTGAGCAGCCGCGCGAGTGCCTGTGAACGCGCGACACCGTCTTTGGTCAAAGGCGGATCCTGTCTTGGCTCCTGTTCCCTTTCAGCATGCCGAATGAGAAATACCGTGATCGGTTTGAATTCATCCTGGGCCACGGCGGGCTGTGAAAACATCACTGTGGCAAAAATCAGACTTAGTATCGTCGTCATTTTCATCTATTGAAGCTCCTTGCGCATCGGAACGAAATCAAGTTTTACCGTATCTGTGAGCTCAAGAGTGAGGTTTCCAGTCTCGACGAAGCCACAAGATTTGTAAAACTCGATCCCGGGGAGTGTCGAAAGCAACTCCAGCGCGCGATAGCCCTGCGCCCGTGCCTCGTCTTCACAACGTGACAGGAGCAGACGTGCGACTCCCTTGCGTGCGTGATCAGGATGAATGAAGAAAGCGCGTATCTTTGCTGGCTCCCTTTGGGGATCGATATAACCAGTGTCTCTCGATGAATACTGATCGCCGCCAAAAAGAGTCTTCCTTTTACTCCATCCGCCACAACCGGCTAGTTGTCCATCGCTCTCGACAACGAAGTACGTGCCATCCTCGATGAGAGTGGTATCGACACCAAACACAGTGGCAATAGCTGCTTCGATCTGCGCATCACTGTAATGCTCGCGACTCAGTTTTCGCGCAGACTCGGCGATCAACCTCTGGAGCGCGTCGCGTTCTTCGATGATTGCCTTACGAATGATCACTGGTGCCTTCTCTGTGCAATCTCTGTGTTCTCTGTGTCTCTGTGGTGATTCTCAGCGCAACCTCTGCCACAGAGACACAGAGAACACAGAGATTGCACAGAGAAGACCACTAAGTTAATCCATAACCGTATTTGAATAGCGGATTGTAATTCCGATCACCGGTATTGATCGGAATCTGGTCCATCGATCGTGGCCACGAGAACGAGAGTTTGCCGGCGAACTTGTAGTCACCAAAGACAACATCGGTTACGCCGCGACCTTCAGTTCCTGGCAACCAAGCAGCGACAAACGCATCCGCCTTGTCGATTATCTTATCGATAATCAGCGGGCGACCCGAGATCAAGATGACGAGGAGCGGCATTCCGGCTTGCTTCATTTTTTCTACAACCGCGACGTCTTCGTCGGATAGTTCCAAACTCTGCCGGTCGCCCATCCATTCCGCGTATGGCGTTTCACCGATGACGACGATTCCGAGATCTCCAGCGGCATTTGATCCGTCTGCTGAATAAGTAATCATCGTTTGCGGGGAAACGGTTGCTTTGATCGCTTCGAGAATCGTTGTGCCGCCGGTGGTTTGTGCGCCACTCTTTCCCTGCCAGCTTATGGTCCAACCGCCACACTGGTTTCCGATATCGTCAGCGCTTTTGCCGGCGACGTGAATACGGGTGAGCTTTTTCGACATTGGCAAGATCCGTTTCTCGTTCTTTAGCATAACCAGTGTCTCGCGCACGCATTCGCGCGCCGCCTGTCGATGCGCCGCTGAGCCGAAAGTCGCATGCAGCTTCCGATCAGCGAGATTTGATCGACCGTCCATCAATCCCATTACAAACTTGACGCGCAGGATCCGCGTGACGGCGTCATCAATGCGCGACATTTCGACACGCTTCTCGCGTACCAATTCCAGCAGGAGTGTATAAAGTTCGCGATACTTCGCTGACACCATGAACATGTCCATGCCTGCATTAACAGACGTCTCGATCTGCGTCTTGTAATTGCCGGGCATTTCATCAATCGCGTCGTAGTCGGAAATCAGGAAGCCATCAAACTTAAGCTCGTTTTTGAGAATCTCGGTCAATAAACGTTTGCTGCCGGAACACTTCACACCGTTCCAACTGCTGTACGAAGGCATGATCGTGCCGACGCCAGCTTTGATTGCGCTGACGTAACCGGCCATGTGGAGCCGGCGCAGTTCGCTCTCGCTGAGTGTTACGTCGCCGCGGTCGAGGATCTGTAGATCGGGTTTCAGTTTCCTGCCGGTTCCGTACTTTGTGGCGCCGTCGCCGATCCAATGCTTCGCACACGCGAGTAGACTGGCGGGATTGCTGAGATCGTTGCCCTGATAGCCGCGGACTGCAGCCTCGCCCAACATGCGCGCCAGCTCGGGCGTTTCGCCGAAGCCTTCGTAGCTTCTGCCCCAACGTTCGTCGCGCGGCACGGTGACGCAGGGCGCGAAAGTCCAGTTGATGCCCGTGGCTCGTGTTTCGATTGCGGTGATGCGCGCGGCTTTTTCGACTAGCGCGGCGTTGCGTGAGCAGCCGAGGCCGATGTTGTGCGGGAAGAGAGTAGCGCCGAGAACGTTGCTGTGACCGTGAACGGCGTCGATACCGTAGAGCAGCGGGATGCGCAGCCGCGTCTTTTGTGTGCGCGATTGCAGGTTGTCGTAATGATCGGTCCAATCGACGAGTCCGTTGCCTGTTTTTGGATCGGAGCTGCCACCGCTCAGCACGGAGCCGAGGAAATAGTTTTCGACGTCGCTCGGATCTTTAAGACTCGCCGAGTTGGCCTGGACCATCTGGCCGACTTTTTCTTCGAGCGTCATGCTTGAAAGAAGAGCGCGGACTTTCGTGTCGTTCGTTTTGAGACTGGCTTGACTCTTCGCTTTAAGAAGATCCGCCCGAGATAAGGCTGCACCGGCCACAGTAATCGCAGATGCTTCAATAAACTTTCGTCTGTTAATTTTCATGGTTCATGGCCGTGACTTGGACCGGGTCAGTACCACCTCGCGGTAGCGGGTGGGTGCGTAGCCTTCAGGCCCCGCGGTGATAAATGGCTGCGCACCCACCCGCTACCGCGAGGTGGTACTGACCCGGTCCAAGCGGGTCGCTGAAATCTATACTCATAACCTCATCATTAAAATCCATCATCTCATCAACTGCTCGACGATCTCTTTGGCGGCGTTGGGGTGGCCCATTCGTTGCGAGTTCCTCTGCATTGCTTTGAATCGACCGGGATCGCTCAACAGACGATCGAGCTTGTAAGAAAGCGTCGGCAGGTTGTTACAACGGATTGCAACCGCGCCTTCGAGCAAGTGATCCGAATTACGTTCTTCCTGTCCCGGAATCGGGTTAACGATCACAAATACGAGCCCCTTCGCCAGCGCCTCGGACGTCGTCAACCCGCCCGGCTTGCCGAGAACGAGATCCGATGCCGTCATCAGCTCGTCCATCTCTTTCGTATACCCGAACGGTTTCAGTAGCACGGTGGCATCAGGCTTTGCGCGCGCGGCCAGTTTCGTCAAACGTTGCTTCAACTCTTCATTGCGACCACAGATCGCCACGATCTGCGCGCGATGCTGTAACGGCAGCAATGAATGCACCAGCGCATCAACCGACCCGACACCAAACCCACCTGCCGAAAGCAATATCGTCGTCCGATCCGGCTCCAGTCCATGCTTCGCTCGCATCTCCTGCTTGTCTTTCTTAACTGCAAACACCGGATCGATCGGAATCCCACTCACGGTGATCTTCTCCGCGGGTATGCCGAGCACTTCGAGGTAAGCACGCGCTTCATCGATCGCAACAAAGTAACGCTCGTAATGATGGACCAACCACATCGCATGCACGTCGAAGTCAGTAACAATAATCACCTGTCGACTCGCCAAACGCTCTTTTGCCTTCAACCACGAAACGATCTCAGCAGGCAGGAAGTGAGTACAAACGATCAGATCCGGCTGGTACTCGCGCAAGAGTTTTACGAACGGACGCGTGTTGAGCTTGTCGAGCGCGAGACGCCGCCGTTCGTTCTTCCAGGGCTTGTCGAGCTTGTCATAAAACCAGCCCGGCACTTCCGGCATTTTGTTGACGAGATCGATGTAGGCTTTGGAGTAGAGATGGCGAAAGAGCTTGTTGGTGTAGTTAAGCACGTCGATGTGACGCACTTCCCTACTCTCCGCGTCCTTCGCCTGATTGAACGCTTTTTCAATTGCCTCAGCGGCGCGTATGTGTCCCGCGCCAGCAGAGGCCGATAGGAGGAGAACTTTTCTAAGCATTCTGGGCGTCGTCTGTTTATGGTCGCGTTGGTGGTTTTGCTGGCGTGGCTGCGGGTCTAGTCGGTGGCGCGGCAGCAGGAGCGGCGGCTCCAGCCGGATGCGTACGGTTGTAATCGGCGATGAAGTCTTTCGTGATGTCCATGCTTGCCGCAGCATAGACAACGGGAACCCGGTTAACGTCGAGCAGCAGTGTGACGCCTCTCGATTGAGCATACGCAGTTAACGCTGTGCCGATGTCTTTCTGCAACGGCTCGAGCACCGCGAGTGATTCTCGTTGATAACTGGCCTGCGCGTCTTCTGCTTTACGTTTGATCTGTACGTCGAGACGATCGGCTTCGTCAGTTTGCTGTGCGGTTAATTTCGGATCCTGGACCTGTCGCTTCTTCTGAATGTCGGCTCTCATGGTGCTCAGGCGATCGCGCATGCCGCGAATTTCGGTTCGTAGTGGCTGAAACTTCGCTTCGATCTGCTGCATTGCTGCCATCACCCGCGCGATGCCCGCTTTGTCATCACTAAACGCCGACGAGTCGATGATGGCGACATTCGTTGGGGCCGGCGCCGGTCGTGTTTGCGTGTGCGCGAGAATTGCAAAGGCTGCGAGCGCGGCTACGGCTACAATTATGCGAAATACTTTCATTGCTTTAGGCTCCTTAAAAAAGTGTTGCGGCCGTCGGGGATGATTAGAATTCTTCTCTGTGAAGACTCTGTGTTCTCTGTGTCTCTGTAGTTGAGCGGGAGAGTCACCACAGAGACACAGAGAACACAGAGTTTTCACAGAGAAGAACCTTACTGCTGCAAATGGAATTTACCACCCTCTATGCGCAGCATGTAAACCGGTACTTGTGCATTACGGTTCGAGTCGAGGGTGATTTTACCAGTCGCGCCCGGAAAGTCTTTTGTCTGTGCGAGCGCATTCCTCACGGCGGCGCTGTCAGTCGACTTCGCGCGCTTGAACGCGTCGAACAGCATTCGCGCCGCGTCGTATGCGGTGGCAGCGAGTGCGTCAGGCTCTACGCCATACTTCGCGCGATAGTCTGCGATAAACTTCCTGGCAATCGGATCATCACTGCCGGCCCAGAAATGATTTGCGAAGTAGACGCCTTCAAATGGCCCACCACCGTTGTTGAGCAGGTTTTGCGAGTCCCAACCGTCACTCCCGATCAGCGTCGATTTAATTCCAGACTTCTTTACTTCGCTTGCGACGAGCGGTGCGGTTGTATAAAAGCCCGGCGCAAAGACGATATCTGGCGCCGCGGTTTTGATCGCACTCATCTGAGCAGTGAGATCGGTGGCGTTTGCTTCGTACTTCTGCTCACTGACGATTTGACCGCCGCGCTTCTTGAACGAGTCGGCAAAGAAACCCGCTAGCACGACGGCGTAGTCGTTCTTGTCATCGAGAATGATGGCGGCGCTCTTTGCTTTCAAGTGGTCCACGGCGAACTTCGCGATTGCATCGCCTTCAGTCGAGCTGATGAAGCAGGCGCGAAAGATGTAGTCACCCTGCATCGTCAACTCCGGTTTCACTGAAGCTGAAGAGATCATCACGATCTGATTCTGTTGTGCGATCGGGGCGGCGACCATCGCCCGCGTGCTGACTGGCTCGGCAATCAGTGCGTGAACTTTGTGCTCCTTGATGAGGTGGTTAACAACATCGGGCACTTGCTGCGTGTTTGATTCATCGTCTTCGATGTCGATCTGGACCTGTTTGCCGTCGATGCCGCCGCCGGCGTTGGTCTCGTCGGCCGCGAGCTTGATGGCGTTTGACGCTGAAACTCCGTAAGCGGAGGTAGCGCCGGTCATGGACAGAAAAGCGCCGATTTTGATGTTGTTGGACTGCGACTCCGGCATCGAGCAAGCCGCGACCAGTAATAAGGACAGCAGAAGCACACAAATTTTTCGCATGGCTCGTTATTAAAGCAATTTCAGTAGAGGATTTACAGGATTTTCCCGGGATTTACATGTTTAACCTGAATAGTATTTGAAATCCTGTCAAAGGCTACGGCTAGAGCCCAGTTTTTCTTGGCCTTTTTTACGAAATTATGATAGTTTGAGGCCGCTTTTCGCGTCTTTACCACACGAAGTACGAGAGCCCGTAGTAACTAGCTCCCATAGTTTTTCCCCGAGGTGCTCCTCGTTTGTCTTTAGAACTTCAAAATCCCGAAGGAGATCAGGAATGCGAGTCAGAATTATTGTTCTGTTAGGGGCTGTACTGCTTTTTGCAGCGATTCTCACCGTTCCTCGAATTATCGAGGCGTCCAAGTCGTCAGCAGCCGCCGCTAATTCAGTTGTACCCAACCCCGTGCAGGGAAATAAACAGGATGTCACCTGGGGCGAGTCGATCCGCAACGACACGTCGATCCCGGTACGCGAAATGAAGCAGCAGCCTGTCTTCAAGGAGAAGAAGGAAGCAAACGAGAACCCCAAGATTAAGCACGTCCACAGAGACGCTCCTGATCATAAGGTCCAAAAGACGATCGCGGCCCCGTTCACGGAGCCTAACATGCCGACGGCAGACAAGAACTTCAACGGCATGGCGTTTCCCGGTGTCGCATGCAACTGCGCTCCGCCGGATACGGTTGGTGAAGTCGGCGCCACTCAGTACGTTCAGATGGTCAACGAAGGTTTTCAGGTCTTCGACAAGACAACCGGAGCTTCGTTGCTCGGACCATCAGGCATTTCCACCATCTGGACCGGTTTCGGTGGCGTCTGTGAATTCAACGGCGCCGGCGATCCGGTGGTGCTGTACGATCAACTCGCCGATCGCTGGATCATCTCGCAGTTTGCCGGCGCTTCCGTGCCGACAGATGAATGCGTGGCCGTCTCGACTACGGGTGACGCGACCGGCTCGTATCATCGTTATGACTTTCACCTCGGTTCAAATTTCTTTGATTACCCGCACCTGAGTGTTTGGCCGGACGGTTATTACATGAGCATGAACGTGTTCAACTCGACCGGTACGGCGTTCCTCGGCCCGCAAGCTTTTGCATTTGACAGGACCAAGATGCTCTCAGGCTTGCCGGCCACTTTCGTTACGCCCGGCATCACGGGTGGATCAGGAGAAGAGGTTTTCTTGCCCGCAGATCTTGACGGCTCGACTCTGCCGCCAGCCGGCGCGCCCGCAACGTTTGTGGAATGGCCTGGTGGAGGCACCTACAGGGTCTTTCACTTCCATGCCGATTTTGCCACGCCTGCAAACACGACATTCACACTCTTTGCGAGTCCCGGCGCGGGTGGATTTGCATCGCTCTGCCCGCTGACTCGATCTTGTGTTCCGCAAAGCGGCACCACGTCGCGTCTGGACGGGATCGGAGACCGGCTGATGTTCAGAGTTGCGTATCGTAACTTCGGAACGCACGAGTCGGTTGTCGGCAACTACACTGTCAATTCAGGCACTGTCGCCGGCGTTCGCTGGTTTGAGCTGCGCAACGTGACCAATGGTCCTGTGACCGTGCATCAGGAGAGCACGTATCAACCGGACTTGACCTGGCGCTGGATGGGAAGCGCCGCGATGGACAAAGATGGAAACCTCGCGATCGGCTACAGTGCTTCGAGCGCGACGATCTTTCCGCAGTTGCGATATGCGGGACGGCTTGCATCGGATCCGTTGAATACGTTGGGCCAGGGCGAGGCGACTCTGTTTGCTGGAACGGGAAGTCAGGTCAGCACGGGCAGTCGTTGGGGTGACTATGCGGCCCTGACGATCGATCCGGTGGATGATTGTACTTTCTGGTTCACTTCGGAGTATTACGCGACGACGAGTCAGTTCAACTGGCGTACGAGAATCGGATCGTTCCGCTTCCCGACGTGTGGTGGTAATCCGACGCCCACGCCAACGCCTACCCCGACTCCAACACCAACACCTACTCCAACACCAACACCTACTCCAACACCAACACCTACACCAACGCCTACTCCAACTCCAACGCCGACGCCGGCTGTGCCGAACGCGCCGAGCAATCTGGTTGGAAATGCTGTAGGTCCGACTCAGATCAATCTGTCGTGGACGGATAATTCCAACAACGAGACGGGCTTCAGCATTGAGCGTTGTACGGGAAATAACTGCGCTAACTTCGCGCAGGTAGCGACGGTTGGAGCAAACGTGACGACGTTCCCGAACACGGGGCTGACCAAGAACACCTGGTATCGATACCGTGTGAGAGCCTTCAATGGGTCAGGCAATTCGGCGTTCTCGAATGTAATTTCAGTGAAGACGCCCCAGAAGTAACCTGCACAGCAGGTGTAAGCAAGCTCGCGAAGCGAGTGACAGCATAAAGCCTGGGGCGCAAGCCCCAGGTTAGGAATCAAAAAAACATTCGAGCCCGCGAAGCGGGCGACAGCGCATGATTGTTAAGGCTGTCGCCCGCTTCGCGGGCTCGAATTGTATTTTATACAGCTTTCCTAGGGCTTGCGCCCTAGGCTCTATGCTGCCGCCCGCTTCGCGGGCTCGTCGCTCGACTCAATTAATCGTGAACTTGATGTCGTCAGGTGTTTCGGAGAGCTTTCTGTCGCTCTTGTTGAAGGCTTCAACTTTGAAACGATAGGTTCCCTTCTCCAGCGGCTTGTTCACCTTGAAGGACGCCCCCTCCACACGCTCGTTGATGTAAGGCGGCGTGACCAGGTGCTCGTCTGGAGAGAGAGAGAACTTGTAATACGCCGCATCCGGATAAGCCTGCCACTGCAACTCGAGGTTCTCTCCGCTCACAGTCGATCCGGACTTCGGATTGGTCACTTGCAAGTCGCCCTTGAACAAATGCGTCGGTTTGACGAAGAGTGTCTTGTCGGCTTCGACGTTGTATTTCGCGGAAGCGATCCCCGCGATACCCGTCGTCGCAAACACGTATGAATCGGTGTCGAAGATGCGGACCGTCAATCCCTCATACTCTTTCGGCGGAACATTCGTGATTACAAAATCGCCGTCTTTATCAGTCTTCGCCGTGTAGATCTTCCCTCCACAACCGCTGAGGAAGCGACTGAACGTCTCGCACAATTTCACATCAATACCTTCAACCGGAGCGTTGTTGTAAAGCACTTTCCCCTGCACGTTCCCGGTTCCGGGTGCAGGCTTCACCTTCTCAACTCCTTCCGCGGGCGCGGCTGAATCCGCCGCCGCTGCAGGACCACTTTTCTTCGCACAGCCCGGAAAAGCAAAAGCCGCCAACAGACAGACCAACGCAATCACGAACCTTTTGTGCATCGCCAAAATGTACCTTTCGTTTTAGTATTAGCCGCGGATTGTAACACTATGAAAACCTTAACGACCCTTTCTTTGCTCCTGCTGTTTACTGGCGCCGATTCGGCAGAGACTTTCTGGCAGACATTCAAGACCGCTGTCAGTAAACGCGATGTCGAGACAATCGCGCGGCTTTCGAAGTTTCCGATCGGCATGTCGTATGGCATACCGAGCGTCAAAACCAAAGTTCAGCTTTCAAAGCGTTACCGGCAAGTCTTCAATGAACAGACGGACGCAGCGGCATGTTTCAGTAAGGCCAAGATCGAGATGGATCCGGAAAACGCGAAGCATTTTAGTGTCGCGTGCCCGGACGCCGCTGGAAACGAGGTGGTGATCTACCACTTCGAGCAGACGAAAACCGGCTGGAAATTTACGGGCCTCGAGAATCTCAACGAATAGCTGCAAAAACCACAAAAAAAATTTGTGGATTCTCGGCGGAGATGTATTATTCGGCCATGAGAAAACTACTCTTCATCAGGTCACCATTGCCGCTGTTCATTACGACTGTGTCGAAACGAAGGATACGCCGATAGCGATCGCAGCGATCCAAACAATCCTTACGCCGAGTGTCATGGCCACTTCCACATCCGTGGGTTTTCAAACTATGAGCTGCTGAACAACGATCGCACAGTGGTCGTCGCCGGGCACAAGCAGGGATTCTGCTTCGAAGACTCATTCAAATACGATGGCCGCAAGAGCAACGGTTATAACTGCGGTTTTCAGGGCATAACTTCCGGGTGGGGCGATTGGTATTACAAGCAGCTGACGGGACAGTGGATCGATATCACCGGTGTTCCCGAAGGTGATTACATCGTGCGCGTTACCGTCAACGCTGCCGGTACCTTCGACGAAGGACAGAACCGTTACACCAATTCAGTCGAAACTTCTATACACGTTCCCGACCCGCGTAAGAAAGTCACGATCGACAACTCACCCGAAGTGTTCGACAAGTAGTTATTTATCTGCAACCTGCGGTAGTGGCTCAGGTGCTGGTTTTGGCTTTTCGATGACGTGCGAGACGTCTGGGCTCAGAAAGATCGTGCCGAGGATAAAAATAGAAGCGATCAGGAAGGGCGACGATACACCCAGCTTATCAAACGACCAGCCAAAGAAGAGCGGCGCGATCGCGCGTGCGACTCCGCCATACGTCTGTTGCATTCCCATGTAGAGCCCGCGCTCTCTCGGACTGATCACGCGTGACAGCAGAGCCGTTACACACGGAAATGTAAAAGCCGTTCCGAGGGGAATCAGTGCGACCGAAATGCCCAGCATCCACAACGTGTGTGATTGCGACATCCCCACCACGCCAAGCGCAAGCAGTGAAAGTCCGAGCCGCGAGAGTTTCGTCTCACCAAGCCAGTCGACCATGCGTCCGAGCAGCAGCACGCGCGTGAAGACTGAGATCGAGCCAACGTACATGAAGAAGTAACCGATCGTTTGTGCGGTCACCTGGAAGCGAGCGTTAAGAAAGAGCGCGAGTACGGCGAAGCTGCCCTGGTACGCACCCATCGCGATCGCGTAGATCCAGATCAGTCTCGACGAAGTCTCTTTCGAGTGAGACATCACGCGCCAGATAACCTCGCGTGACGTTCGTTTAACCTCACCTGCAACAGGTGCGTGTACACTCGCATCGCGCGACTCCGTGAGATAACGCGCCGCGAAGGCGATGTTGATGAAACACAGTATGGCGGCGATGATGCCCGGCCCGGCATTGCCCATTTGAAGCGTCGCTGGACCAGGCATCAGGTCGCGTTTTCCAAGCGCGAGGGCGAATGATCCCAGTACCGGACCAAGCGCTACGCCGAGGTTTGTTGTCGCTGAAAGCCAGCCGAGCGCACGCGTACGGTCCTTCGGCGCGGTCGAGTCAGCTACGTAAGCCTGAATGACGCCCACTGTGCCACCGCCGGCGCCCTGCACGACGCGCGAGAGGAAAAGTAAAAACAGCGAATTAGCAAAACCGAAGATGAGGTAGGCGATGCCCGATGCCGTCAAGGCAATGATCAGCGTGGGTCTGCGTCCGACACGATCCGAAAAGCGGCCCCACATCGGAGCGCTAACTAACTGCGCGACCGTGAAAGAGCTGATGATGAAACCCGTGATGATGCCGACGTCAAAATGATGTCCGAGAAAGCTGATTCCATTACCGCCGAATTGCTGAACGTAAAATGGCAGGAGTGGAAAGATCATCAACACGCCGATCATGTCGATGAAGGCCGTCCCCATGAGCGTCATGAGCTTAGCGGGGATTTTTCTGACTTCGCGCCAGAGAATGTAAAGTAGTCCCAGCGCGATGACAGCGATGACGATACGAATAATTGGCGAATTGAACGATTGCGCGAAGTTCGATTGCAGGAACATCGGGCGTCATAATACACGGCTGGGTTATATTTTGCAGGGGAGGCAAAATTAGACGATGAAACTAACGGAGTTTTTTCGGGAGCAGTTGGATCGCGAAGTTGAACGTTCTCGCAAAGCACTCGAGCAAGTGCCGGAGGGAAAGTACGACTGGAAACCACACGAGAAATCGATGATCTTTGGTTACCTCGCAGACATGGTGGCGACGATGCCGACGTGGATCACGATGGAGATCAATCTCGGCGAGCTGGACGTCGCGCCTGCGGAGGGACAGGGCACGAAGAAAGCGCAGAAAGAAACGAAAGAAGATTTACTGAAGGCGCTTGATGAAGCGGCTGCCGAAGCGCGGACAGCTTTAGAGAAGACGAGCGATGAGCATCTGGCAACAAACTGGAAGCTACTCGCGCGCGGGCAGGTCGTTTGGGAAGGACCGCGCTCAGAGGTTATTCAGGACACGATCAGTCACTGGTCACACCATCGTGGGCAGATGACGGTCTACTTGCGATTGATGGGCGAGAAGGTACCGGCGATCTTCGGGCCTTCTGCTGATGATCGTAGCTTTTAAGTCAACTTATCCACAGATTACACGGATTTATTTTTCAATCTGTGTAATCTGTGGATAGAACTGCACGCGCGATGATGTAAGTAACCGGTCGCTGCAATCTTTTAGACCACGACGTATCTACCGATTGCGAGGTTGTGAGTGTTCGCTGCTCGACAATTTCAAACCCCGCAGCTCTGTAATTCTCAACCAGCGCGTCATCAATAAACTCAGGCTTGATTTCAAGGCGTTCAATCTCGGTTTTATCTCTAACCGGATCGATCCCGATCACGACTTCGAGCAAAGCACCCTCAGCACAAACACGGCGCAGGTTTCTCATCAACTCGATGTCGCCTGTCGATACAGCCCGCAACAAACTTCCCCACGGAAAGTGCACGTGTACTTCATTCGCCACTCCATCCAACTCGTCCGGCAACGCTTCAACCGCTGATTGAATGAAGAGGACGTTACCCGCGCCGCCTTTCGCAGGCTTCCGGTGAATTTTCTCCGAGATCTTCTCGAGTGGGCGAGTGTTGGGATCGATGCCGATGTAGAACTTGTTCGGGTTCCGGCGCGCAGACTGGTACACAAAGCGCCCGTCTCCCGTCCCAATGTCGATGATCACCCCTTCGCCGGTAAGGTTCGATGAGCCGGTCGAAGGCGGCTTGATCGAGTTATCAGATGGTACTTCCACGAATTGATTTGATCATGATGATTTAGAGTAGTGATTTGATCCAGCCGCCGTCAACTTGTATAGAGGTGCCTGTTATATAACTCGCACGCTCTGACGCGAGGAAAGCGACCGCTGCCGCAAACTCTCGCGGTTCGCCGAGTCGGCGCATCGGGATTTCCTGCTCCCACTTTCCTCTAAACTCGCTGGAACTGATTCCCTGCTTCTCCGCCATCATCTCGGCCAGTTCGTCGAGACGCTCCGTGCGTGTGTAACCAGGCAGAACGTTGTTAACTGTAATGCCATCCGCTGCGACTTCGTTGGCGAGGGTGCGCGCAAATCCAGTCAGGCCAGCCCGCAAGCTGTTTGAGAGCAATAGATTCTCGACCGGCTGCTTTACCGCGATTGAAGTGATGTTGAGAATCCGTCCCCAGTGACGCTGCTTCATTCCCGGCAAGACGAGGCGCGTCAGCTCAACTGCGCTGAGCAGTGTCAATCGTATCGCCTGCTCCCATTGCTCGTGAGTTAGCTGATCAAACCGTCCGGCCGGTGGTCCACCGGCATTCGTGACGAGAATATCGATGTGCCCAAATCGCTCAATACCTGCGTCGACGAGTCGCTTGATGTCATTAGTGTTGGTAACGTCCGCGGGCACGGCCAGGACACGTGTGTTACTACGCTCCGCAATCGCGGCTGCGGTTTGATCGAGAGTGTGCGCGTCGCGCGCGCAAAGCACGAGCGACGCGCCCTCAGCCGCGAGTTCTTCAGCAACCGCGCGACCAAGCCCCTGACTACTCGCTGCCACGAGCGCAACTTTGTCTTTGAGTCCGAGATCCATGACGCTATTTCTGCCTGAGATAATCGTCAGTCTTGTCGAGCCAGTCCTGACGTGGTGGACTGAAGATGTCGACGTCGAGCGTATCTTCAAGTGCTTCCGCTTTGTGTTGGACGCGCGAGGGAATGTGTAACACTTCACCCGCCATCACGTCGATCACTTGGGCTTCATCTTCGCCGATCCAGAAACGCAGACCGCCTTCGAGGATGTAAGTGATCTGTTCGTTCTCGTGTGAATGTCGCGGGACGATCGCGCCTTTCTTCAGATAGACGTGGGCCAACATCATACGATCCGCGGTTATCAGCCTGCGATCGAGCATGTCAGAAACCGGTTCCTTGGGCATCTCATCCCAACGATAGAAAGTTACACTCCGTTCACTCATCGTATGTCTCCGTTTTTGAACCACAGATTACACGGATTGCACAGAAGTAACAAAAACAAAAAAGCACAACAGCTTAATTCAGCTCTTGTGCTTTTGTGCCTTGATGTGGCGAAATTGGCTGGGGCTTAATTCTTGCTGGGCTCGTTACGAGCCTTAAGGATCTTGCGCAGCTTCATGCGCGCTTTATGAAGTTGTGATTTTGATGTACCCACCGCCACGCCGAGCATCTTCGCGATCTCTTCGTGCTCGTGACCTTCGACGTCGTGCAGTAAAAACACTGTTCGGTATCCCGGCGGCAGTTGTGTTAATGCGTTGTCGAGTGCGATGCGGTCCATCACCGGCATCGCGTTTGGGTTTTCAGTTCCGCTGACAACCTGTACCGGAGTCTCACCTTCTTCCGTCGTTCGCTCCAGCTTCACACTTCGTTTCCGGAAGTGCATCAGACACTGGTTCACTGTCAGCCGGTGCAGCCATGTAGTGAAGGCAGAATCCCCTCTGAAGCTGCCGATCTTGCGGAACAACTGTATGAACGCTTCCTGGGCAAGATCTTCTGCCTCAGCGGCATTCTGCGTCATTCGCAGACACAGCGAGTACACGCGCCTGTTGTGGCGTTCGTAAAGCTTTTCAAACGCCCCGATGTCGCCTTTTCCAGCCGCGATTGCCAGGGCGAGATCAGAGTTTGGCGCCGGTTCAGGTTTCGTCGTGGCCGTGAAGCCACCGTGCACAATAGGGAAGACCTCTGAATTAGTCATGTTCGTCTGTTTAGCAAAAACGGGGCCACGAAAAGGGGTAAGTAAATCCTTACTTATTACAAAAGTGCTGTCTCTCGTTGGCGAATTTTTAGACGAAACCGGGTCTGTGACACGTAAACCGTGTAGTGCACACAAAAAGCACAAAAGGCATAAAACACTTATAAAACGTGCTTTATGCCTCTTGAGCTGTATGTCCGCTCGTGTCCGACTTACGGTCGGGTTGGAGCCGGCGTCGTGGTTTGACTCAGACCACGGTTAATAATCATCTTCACTTCTACACGTCGATTCTGCTCGCGGCCTTCACGAGTTGTGTTATCGGCCACCGCTTCGGTCTTGCCATAGCCCATCGGCGTGACAAACCGGCGCAGCGGAATCTTGTGCTGTACGGCCAGATACTGAACCACTGCATCCGCACGCGCGCGGCTCAAACGGAAATTCTTGGCGTCGCTACCGGTTGAATCCGTGTGGCCGGCAACTTCGATCATGAACGCCCTTGCACTGGTTGTTTTCGCGGCAAGCTCATCAAGCGTCGCCTTGGCTTCCGGTGAAAGGACGGCACTGTTCACACGGAAAGTGACGGCGGCAGTCTCCTGCACGTCGTAATCATCGAGTGCTGAAACGCGCTCATTGACGGCCTTCACTTCGGCGCGGGCTTCAGCAGCGACCGCGTAGAGCTCGTCCATCTGACCGGCCACGCGTTCCATGTTGGCTTCGACAGGACTCACGCGTGTGTCCGAAGTAATTGCAGCACGCATGTCCGATTCGTTGAAGCGAATCTTGTCTGCTACGAGCTGGCCCTGCGCATCACCCTTTCCTTCTACCTCGACAATCAAGCCTCGAAGGATATCTGTGACCGGATATTTTTTGCCGGAACGAAGGAAACCACCGTGGGTTTTAATGCTGGTATTGTCAGTAATCAGGACCTGATAGTCTTGCCTTGTGCGGTCACGAATCGTAAAAACGTCGGCATCGCGACTGATAACGACGCCTCTGAACTTCATCTTGGACCCCGCCGGAACTGAACGCATCGTTAGGCTTCGTTCCCGTGTGGCCTGCGTGGTGGTGTTTGTTGGAGTTACTTGCCCAAAAACCGCGGGCGCCACCGACAGCAAGACGGCCAGAAGCCAGCCCACAGCTAGTTTGTTAAAGCTCATAGTTTTTGCTCCTTAAATTCTCAATGGGGAATGCACAATGGCACATTCCAGCAACGTCTTAATGTCGGGGCAAACTTGGTGGGGGTCCAAAAAGGTTAGCAAACCAGACGCCGAAATTGAAGGGTGTCACTAAATTAGAACAAACTGCCCTGTCGCGGGTTTGAATAACGCCGCCGGCGGTCGTCAAACACTGTTCTTCCGTTCAATAAAGGCGAGATTGCATTTTCGTGACGAATGAGAGCGTCGAGGTCCACGCGCGGTTCACGCTGTGCTTCAACCATACGCACAAAGCGATCGAGACGCTTAAACCCGTCCAGTTTCTCTGTGTGGCCTACCTTCGCCGCATCAAGCGAGTTGCGCAGAAACCGCAACGACTCATCGTAGGTCTTCAGTGGTACCGGATGCGGGTGACCGTCTTTCCCGCCGTGCGCGAACGCAAAACGCGCCGGATCGGTAAATCGGCTCGGCGCGCCGTGAACGACTTCAGCAACGAGTGCCAATGATTGGAGTGTGCGTGGGCCGAGCTTCTCGAGCAACAGGAGCTCGGTGAAGTCGTGCAAACCTTTTTCGTACGCGACTGCGAGCACTGCGCCGAGTCGTTTCAGATCGACGTCCTTTTCACGAACTTCGTGATGCGCAGGCAGTCGCAGGTGTCGCGCGGCGATGATCGTCTTCTCGGGACGTTCGTTTGCGATCTCGAGCAATGCGTTTTGCGCATGATCGGCTCTCGCGTCGACGAGATTCATGATCGTGCCCTGGTTCTCACCGAAGATTGCCGTGTGTGGATCAGCAACGAAGTCGCGGACCGATGCGGAGTGCCAGTGATATCGACGCGCTAATCCGTTTTCATCATTCAAGCCTTGTTGGACCACGGCCCACTCGCCTTCTGACGTGACTACAAAACTGTGGAGGTAGATCTGGAAGCCGTCAGCGATGGCGTTGTTGTCGATGCGCGCTGTGAGCCGGCTTGTACGCACCAGAGCGTCGCCATCGAAGCCGCGTCTATCTGCCAGTGCGCGAAGCTCGTTAGGTGTGTTACGCGAAAAGCGACCGCGGCCGCCGCAGACATAAATTCCGAGCTCATTTGCGCGTGGTGCGAGTCCGCGTTTGAGTGCACCCATCACGGAAGTGGTGATTCCGGATGAATGCCAATCCATTCCCATCACCGCGCCGAAAGCCTGGAACCAGAACGGATCGCTGAGACGTGAGAGAAACGCCGACGCTCCGTAGTCATGAACGATGGTCTCGGTGATCGCGGTGCCGAGCTTCGTCATGCGCTCGGCGAGCCACGGCGGAACACGCCCGCCATGTAGAGGAAGATCCGCGATACCCGATCTCTTCATGCGTATTATTTAGCCACAGATTACACGGATCTAGCTATCTCTCTTACTCACACGACCGATATAAAATCCCGCACCAAAGATCATCGTGAGCAGGAAAAACACCGGGATCAGCATAACGAAACTATCCCAAAGCTGTTGCAGCATCGAAGGCCCTCCGTTGTCCGATGACGTGAGGTCATGGGGCGTGATGAAGTTAATGTAATTGATCGCGATTGCGAACGGCAAGGTTTTGTTAGAAAGTTTTTCTGCGCTCAGGCTACCAACCTACGAAATAATGCATCAATAGCGTTAGCCAAATAGAAGGTTCTGCTAGCGCGGTCTCCCCCGCATGGTCCAAGCAAGTTAAAAACACAACTAGAGATCACTCAGGCAGCGGCACGCTCTCTGTGCACTAGCACGACGCCGATGTGTGCTCGCAGACAAGGACAAGACTATGCACCGCAGATCAATTCTGAAATGGATTGTATTAACTGCTCTTTCCCTGACCATCGTCTTTACCGTTTCCACGATTGTGCACGAGAAAACTGTTGCTGCCACGATCCAAGAGAATCAAGCGCCCACTGAAGGGTCGCTTCAAGCTTTTGATAAAGACGGCAAACCCGCAGGCGAGTGTCCGCTCAAACACACCGACGTGAAAGCGCAAGTCAGTGGATTTCTTTCACGCGTGACAGTCACTCAGGAATTCGAGAACAACTTCCCGCACAAGATCGAAGCTGTGTACAAGTTTCCGCTGCCTGATGCTGCCGCTGTTGACGATATGACGATGGTGATTGGAGAGCGCGTCATTAAAGGAAAGATCCTGCGCCGTGAGGAAGCCCAAGCTACTTACAACGCCGCCAAGCAGGAAGGACGGACTGCAAGCCTGCTCAATCAGGAACAAGCAAACGTCTTCACGCAGCAAGTGGCAAACATCCTGCCGGGCCAAAACATTCGCATCACGATCAGCTACGTCGAAACACTTCAATACGAAGATGGCACTTACGAATGGTCGTTCCCGATGGTTGTTGCCCCACGTTACGTCCCTGCCGCTCCCGCCGATCCGCAAACAAATGCCTCACCTGCTTCTCCCACCAACGCGCCTGTTGAAACGCGTGCTGGTCACGATATCTCTATCGAAATCGATTTGGATGCTGGTGTGCCGATCGTTGCCATCAACTCCCAGTCGCACGAAACCGAAGTGCAGCAGCTTAACGAAAAGCGCGCCGTCGTGCGTCTGAAAGATCGCGCCACTGTGCCAAATAAAGATTTCCTGCTGACGTATCGTGTCGCAGGCGACAACATCAACGATGCCGTCCTTACCCATCGCTCCGAAAGGGGTGGCTTCTTCACTCTCATCTTACAGCCACCCCAGCGCGTTGCAGTCGAAACCGTAACTCCGAAAGAACTGGTCTTCGTGCTCGACACTTCCGGTTCGATGAGTGGTTTTCCGATCGAGAAAGCCAAAGAAACCATGGACCTCGCTCTCTCGACACTCAATCCGCACGACACGTTCAACTTGATCACTTTCGCAGGTGATACCGCGATTTTGTTTTCCGAACCCGTCCCGGCTACGCGACAAAATCTGCAAAAGGCGAAAAAGTTTCTCGCGAGCCAGGAAGGTAATGGCGGTACGGAAATGATGAAGGCTATCAAAGCCGCACTCGATCCATCAGATTCACAACAGCACGTTCGCATCGCTTGTTTCCTGACTGACGGTCAGGTTGATAACGAGGCGGAAATCATCGCCGAAGTGCAGAAACATCCGAATGCGCGCGTGTTTGCAATGGGGTTTGGACCAGCTCCCAATCGTTCGCTGCTCAACAGAATGAGCCAGTACGGTCGCGGCGAGGTTAATTACATCTCTGAAGTTGGGAACACGTCTGGGGTGGCGCGTGTTTTCAGCGATCGTGTTCGTAGTCCATTGTTGACGGATATCTCGATCGAATGGTCAGACCTTCCCGTAACCGAGATTTATCCAAAACGAATTCCCGATCTGTTCAGTGCGAGACCGCTGGTTGTCTCGGGCCGTTACACGAAAGGCGGCAAAGGATCGATCTGGTTGAAAGGGAAAATGGCCGGCCAGGATTTTGTTCGTGAGATACCGGTGGAGTTGCCGGAAACAGAAACAGATCACGACGTGCTCGCCAGTCTTTGGGCCCGCCGTCGTATTGAGGATCTCGTTGGCGATGAGATAACAAACACGCAGAACATACCTGTGCAAGATCAGGCGCGAGAAGAGATCACTAAACTCGGTCTCGAATTCAAGTTGATGACGCAATACACGTCGTTTGTTGCGATTGACGATGTTGTTTTCACTGGACCAGAAGAGCCTGTACGTGTCGAGGTTCCGGCTCAAACGCCGTCCGGTGCTTCGCTAGGTCTGGTCAATTATGTGACTGTCACGGCCGGTAATTCGCTGCCGCTATCTTGCGCCGGCAGTCAAAACTGCGTCTGGGAACGTGCGGTCCAGCAGTTGCCGGTTCAGGGACGAAGCTTCGTCGGATTGCTCACGTTGACTCCCGGTACGGTAACCGGGCTAAACACCAGTAACTTTTCCATCAATGGTCAACTCCCGAGCTCGAATCTGTACAGAGTCGACGGTGTTAGCGCGAACTTCGGCAGTGCTGCAGGTGGCGAGAGTCCCGGCGCATACGCATCCGGCAACATCCCCGCGTTAACAGCGAGCGGTGGCGGAAACGGGATTGCAGCACTTGGCGCGACTCAGGAGGTCAACATTCGATCTTCTGCGGTGCAGGCGGAAGATGGTCGTGCTGCTGGCGCGCAAGTGAACCTCGTCACGAAAAGTGGAACGAATGAGTTTCATGGTTCACTGTTTCACTTCTTTGGCAACAACGCGCTCGATGCTAACGACTGGTTTGCCAACAGTCGTGGTCTACAACAACCCGCGAAGAGATTGAATTTTTTCGGCGGCGAGTTTGGTGGACCAATCAGGAAGGACCAGACGTTCTTCTTCGCGTCGTATGAAGGAATGCGTTTGCGTCAGCCGATGGTCGGTATCACTGATGTGCCTTCCCTCGCTTCGAGGACAGGAGCAATGCAACCGTTCCTGGACGTCTTTCCGGTTCCAAACGGCGCATCAAGGTCCGATGGGTTCGCGGAGTTTGCGGCGAGTGTTGCGAATCCTGCGCGACACGACGTCAGTAGTATTCGCATCGATTCTAATTTGAATTCTAAAACAACGGTGAGCGGTAGTTATCACTTCGCCGGCTCTGAGGCGACGCTACGTGGTCCCAACGGGTTTTCACTGAATACCCTGAATCGCATTCAGAACCGTTCACAAATGATCACAGGATCGGTAACTCACACGCTTTCATCGACGACCGTTATCGATCTACGTGCGAACTATAGCCGCTCGCGTGTTAATGGATCGTACTTGTTGGATGGCTTTGGTGGTGCTGTTATCCCTGATTCCACCTTCCCTGCCCCTGCGTTCACGTTCGATCTGAATTCGCGGAACGCTGCGTGGATGATTGGCGACGAGCAGTCGAACCTGCAACGCCAGTTTAATCTCGTCGGCTCCGTCGACAACGTTCGGGGAAATCATACGCAGAAGTATGGCGGTGATTACCGTCGCATATCGCCATCGATCGATTTGCGATCATCCGAGGTCAATACGCTCTTTGACGGCATGGACCAGGCGAGCACGGGTATGCCGACGCGAGTCAATTTCCTACACTTCGGCGATCCGCAGAACCCGGTATTTCATAACCTGTCGCTCTTCACGCAGGACCAGTGGAGGACGACGAAACGATTGACGCTGACTTACGGTCTGCGCTGGGAGCTCGCACCGCCACCAGCGACTGACGGGCAGGCATTCGCCGTCGATCAGGTAAATGATCCCATAACTTTGAAACTCACACCTTCTGCCGGCTCGCTGTGGCAGACGCGGTTCCTAAACTTTGCTCCGCGGGCAGGAATTGCTTACGAGCTTTTGAGTCGAAGTGGGCGCGAACTGATATTGCGTGGTGGCGCCGGAATACTCTACGACGTGGGCCAGGACCGTTCCGGCGACATCTTCGCGAGCTCAATTCCGTTCGTCTCCGGCAGCCCGGATTTACCGTTACTGGCTTTCGATCCACAACTCAAGACGCCTTACGTAATCAGTTGGGACGTAGCGTTGCAACAGAGTTTAGGACGACGACAATCGATCACCGCGACTTACCTCGGCTCGTCAGGAAAGAGACTTCTGTACACGGAAACTCTACTGGACCAGAATCCGGATTTCAGTTTCCTGCGGGTAACCACGAATCGCGGCAAGTCAAACTACGATGCGTTCCAGCTTAAGTTTGAACGTCCATTCACCAACCACTTCGGAACACTCTTCTCGTACACGTTGGCGAGATCGATGGACAACGTTCCGGTCGATTCAACTCGACGCGTAGTGATAGCTGGATTCGATCTCCGTCCGTCGGATCTCGACGTGCGGCATCAGCTCACCGGCTTTGCGAATTACGAGTTGCCGTCGCCGTTCTCAAAAGGTCTTGGCAACAAGCTATTTCGCAACTGGGCGCTGGACTCGATCTTCAACGCTCGCTCGGCGCGCCCATTAAAGTTCGTGTCGATGTTCCCGACTTCATTCGGAGTCGGATACTTGCTACAGGACGTCAGCCAGCGAGGCTTCCCGCTTTATCAAGTGGACATGGCGTTGCGGCGGAAGTTCAATTTCAGTGAAGCAGTCGGATTACAGATCCAGGCAGACGCCTTCAACATCTTCAATCACCCTAACTTCGAAGATCCCGTCGGCAACGATCTCGTCCTGGCAACTCCGATCAGGCAGAACCTCGCCTTCGGACAATCAACATCAATGAGCGGGCGCAGTCTCTCTGGCGGTGGTTTCCCGTCCTTCTACAGTTTCGGCGGCCCGCGGACGATGAGACTGTCTGTTAAGCTGATTTTCTAAAAGCAGCCACAAAGAAGCACAAAAGGCACAAAAGGGCCAGTTAAAAATCCTTTTGTGCCTTTTGTGCTTCTTTGTGGCTTTTCGGATAAAATGCGTCCTGAACCACTGACGAGAAAACTCGTATTGCTAATTCATGACTGACGCTGACGATCCGACAGACAAGCTCAGGGATGAGCAGGTTGTAAAAAGAAAGCGCGAGGAAGCATTGCCTGAACGCCTCCTGCGTCGCGTCCTTGAAGGAATGGGCAGCGTCGTCGACCGCAGGCTCGGTCGCACCGTCGACCCGCGCAGTGGGCTCACTACTTCGAAGCTCATCGAGCGCATGAAGCGCCTTATCGATGAACGAGTGCGCGAAGAGGGGAATAAAGGAAGAATCGCGCCGCATCACATGGTTTTGAAAGTCGAGTGGGGCACGCATTCCGAAGCGCCGCCCGAAATTCTTGGCGATCTCAAGAACGAAGTACTCGCCGCCGCGATCGATCACATCAACGATCATCGTTATCGAACGCTCGCGCCTGTCACGGTCGAAGCTGAAGTCGACATCTTCACGACCGGAATCTCAGTCGATCCAAATTTCGGCGAGTTTGAAGAAGATCTCAGGCGACACGACGAAGAGATGCGCGCGGCAAAACTCGGCGTGCCGATTCCCGGCGCAGCACCACCGATGCCTGACATACAGGTGATCGCGAGGGTCACTCTGCCAAACGGCACTCGCGAACTACCGCTAATCTTTAAGCCCGGTGGCCGGAGACTTAACGTCGGGCGCGCGTCTGACAACGATTTAACTCTGAACGATACAAGCGTCTCAAAGATTCACGCAGCACTATTAATGACTACCGAAGGCGCTCTCCTCGTCGCCGATACCGGCTCGACCAACGGCACTTATCTCAACGGGCGACGCATCTCATACGGCGAATCCAGATTGATCGAAGACGGTGATGTAGTTGGCTTTGGAGATGTAGAAGTACGACTGCGTAAAAGTGAGTAGCGAACTGGATGAACCTGGTCACAATTCTTCTACTTCTCTTTCAAACTCCCAGCGCTTCTCCCCTTCCAACTCCGCATGTGCCTGAACGCACGCCGGCGCTGTTCACGCTGATCTACGTCGGCGGCTTCGGGCTCATAATTCTGCTGCTGTTGCTTGGTCTACTTCGCAGTCGTAAACAAACCGCGCCGCCGATTCCCGAAGACCTGCCGAAGGAAGTCAAGAAACGACTCGGATCGCATTCGACCAATCGTGGTCTGCGCGCGTTGCGCTGGCTCTTCGTACTGCTCGCGATCGGGCTCTTTTCATTTCACATTTACTGGGCCCACTACGCTTCCGAGAAGAACGAGAAGTTTCAGCAGTTGAGTTACAAAGACTTGCGCGCTCGTCGTCTGTCTGAGTCAACCTTGCGCGGCTGGATCTTCGATCGCAGTGGTCGCGTGGACCAGCCACTCGCCTATTACAAACGCGATTCGAGCGGCAACATCAGGCGCGAGTACCCGATGGACAAAGCTATGGCCCATATCTTCGGATCGGATCGCGGCGATCCGGGTTTGGAGCGCGCGCTGTTCGGTGTCGAGAGTGGCGTGCTTCCCGAAGCGCTCGAAGTTGTTAAAGGCAAAGAGGTCGAATTCAGAGGCAATCAGGACGTGCGCCTCACGATCGATCGCGCTTTGCAACAAGCTGCTGTCGATCAGTTGAAGGGCAAGCATGGCGCGGTTGTCATATTAAATCCGCAGACTGGCGACGTGCTCGCGATGTACAGTGAGCCTTCCTACAGTCTCGCTGAAGTCGATGATGAAGCGACGTGGATTCGTCTTGAAGCAAACGAGCGTGACAAGCCTCTCGTGAGTCGTGCGCTCGGTGCTTACTACATTCCGGGTTCGACCTTTAAGACCGTGACGATGACCGCCGCGTTTCTCGCAGGTGAACAGGACACTGAGTTCACTTGCAGCGGCGGCGGTTACTATGCCGCGCCCGGCGCGAATGTGATCTTCGACGATGGTGGACCAGGTGAAGTACACGGCCGCATCGGCATCGATCACGCGTACGAGGTTTCGTGTAACCAATACTTCGCGCAGATGGGTGTGAAGCTCGGTGCAGAAAAACTGAAACGTGCCGCGCAGTTACTTGGCATCGGTTCTTACGACACGCCGTCCGAGGCCTTGCGCGGTCGCAAGCTGCCGCAGATTTGGGACGCGAGCACGGACGCCGTGAAGCGTGCGCTTGCGCCGAGAGAAGCGACGATCGTCACCGGCAAACAGGTAACTCGATACGATCTCGCTTTGATGGGCTATGGCCAGGGTTACGCCGGACAGATGACGCCGTTTCAGATGGCGCTCGCAGCGTCGGCGATTGGAAACATGGAAGGCAAGTTGATGAAGCCGCGCATTGAAATGAACGTAGCTCCGCAGCCTTTCAACCAGGTGATGACGCCCGCAACCGCCGCGCGAATGCGTCAGATCATGGGCCTCGTGACTGGCGGCGCGAGCGGCACGGCGCGCGGTGTGTTTGGACCAGTCAAGGCGGCGGGCATCAACACAGGTGGTAAGACTGGAACGGCTCAGAAAGTCGTCCCGCTTTACGATCCGAAGACGGGCGAGCCGAAGACGCGGCACAAGATCGAGAAGGACAACAAAGGCAATGTCATTCGCGAGTACGATGAAGTGATCATGGACAACGAGAACCCGCGCATCGACGGCTGGTTTCTCTGCCTCGCTCCGATCGAGAGACCACAGCTTGCGATGGCGGTGATCGTTGAAGGCGGAGGTTACGGATCGCGATCCGCCGCGCCGATTGCAGCAGCACTCGTGTTAAAAGCGCGTGACCTGGGTTACTTCCGCCAGGAAGTGTCGATGAAAACCGTGGCCAGTAACAAATGAAAAACCGAGCGTCGTCACATTTACTAATTCTTATATTGATCCTCGGCCTCGAGATCACAGGTTACTTTGCTGTGCATCGGGCAGGACTGCTGCGCGGCTACGAGACGTCGCTCATCGGTGCGGTGCGCGACCTGATGATGTTCATCCCACTCATCTTCCTCGTACTCTGGCTTTCACGTGCCAAACGATTCGCTGGCAACTGGGTTCTCTTCACTACTGCAATTCTTCTCTTCTCGTTCGGCATGTTGATCCAGTATCGCCTCTACAGCGATCCGGAATACAACGCGCGCAACAAAGCCCAGGCGCGTGAGGAAAAGATGCAGGCGCTACGCACGCGCTACATCATGGAGAACTACGATCCGGTGAAGAAGCAGTTGATGGGACTGCCACCAACACCCGCGCAGCCAATCGACATCAGTCAACTTCCGAAGAAAGAATCGAACTACTCGCTCTGGAACGCGATCACTTCCAGTTACACATGGATCCCGGTTCTATCTTTTCTGGCTTTCGCGATCGCTTACTCACTGTGCGCGCGCGATGGTTTTCTTTTATGGCTGCAACGCAACAGTTTCATCATCGTCTTGTTTACTCTCTTACCGCTCGCAATGGCTGTCGTGACATCGAGCGCCGGTAAAGCGCTCGGCAACATGACGCCGTGGGAGCCTTCGAAGATTCCCTTCCTCGTCGGTTTCGCAGGCATTCTGACCGCACGCTACAAAGATCTCTCTGAAACTTACTGGGGCATTCCGCGTGCGCGCGACATCGTTCCCCTCCTCGTGATGGCCATAATGCCGTTCATTCCCTTCTTCGCGCTGAAAGACTTCGGACAGATGCTGATCTTCAGTGGCGCCTACACGACGCTCTACCTCGTCGCAGTGCGCCGTTGGCCGCAGTTGCTGGTGTTCGTAGGCTCAGTTGTGATCGTGATCGGCATTCTCGTCGTAGGCGCACTGCCGCGTGACATTCAGGAGAAGGTGCCGTTACTGCCCACGATCGCACGCCCGATCAGCGCCGCTCTTCCGGCGCGCATTCAGCAACGCTTTCACCTCTGGCTCGACGGCTTCGATCCACCGTCGCCTGAAGTTTCATGGTGGAAGAAGGACTACGAAGACGCGCTCTCGCGAGATCCCGGTATGAAACAACTCGCTGAGCAGAGCCCCGCGATGCAAAAGACTGTCAACGTCGATATCTGGTTTGACCGGCTCGCGTTTCAACCGGCGCAGGCACAGTTTGGGATCGATTCAGGCGGAACGACTGGACGCGGCTTTGGGCTCGGTTTTCCGGAAGTGATTCCGATTGCCGACTCAGACTACGTTTACGCGGCAATTGCAGAGGAAACCGGCCTCGCAGGCGGCGCTGTGATCATACTCGCGATCATCATCTTCGTGGTCGCAGGAGTTCGCACTTCGCTGGAGGCGCGTGATATGTTTACGAAGTTGTGCGCAGCAGGTCTGACAGCGTTTGTAGGATTTCAAGCGCTGGTGAACATTGGCGGTATTTTGAGAGCTTTACCGATGACGGGAATCACGCTGCCGTTTGTGAGCCATGGTGGTTTCAGTCTGATTACAAGCTTTGCGATGTTGGGGATGCTGATGGCATTTTCAAACCGAAATGCCCGCGATCGTGTCATAGCGGATAGGCCGGTGGCTAAGAGATCTTCTCCCCTGAAGCTGGAGGCTGTGCAATGAGCGAAGAAACCAAAACCCTCGAGGTCCACTCCGCCGCCCTGTCGGATCGTGGTCTTAACGAGCGTCGCCCGCTGAATGAAGACGCTTTCTTGCACGATCCGGAGCGCACGATCTTCGCTGTAGCCGACGGCGTCGGTGGCGCCGAAGCGGGTGAAGTCGCGTCGCAAACTGCCATCGAAGTTCTCGATGAAGCATTCCGTCACCAGACAAGCGACGCTGATATCGAAGATTTGATGGAGCTCGCGATTCAGCGCGCGAACGCTTCGATCCACCAGATGGCCCAGGAGTACGCGCGATTTTCAATGATGGCGACGACGATCGTCGCACTTCATATCAAGGACGACGTCGCCACGTTCGGTCATGTAGGTGATTCCAGACTTTACCGGCTCACACCTGATGGACAACTACATCGCGAAACTGAAGACCACTCGATCGTCGAAGAGGAAGTGCGCGCCGGGCGCATGACGCCGGAACAAGCGGCGAATCATCCGAGCAAGAACGTGATCAGTCGTGCACTCGGCGCCGAGCAAGGCGTCGAAGTCGACATGAAGACGATGGAGGTTGAAGACGGTACGGAGTTTCTGCTTTGCACCGACGGCATCACGCGTCATGTCCCGGATAACGAGCTGCGACAGTTGATGGTCACCAGCGACAATCTCGACGATCTTTGCACCGAGTTGAAACGACGTTGCTACGAGCGCGGCGCGGAAGACAATTTGACGGTGATAGCCGTGCGCGTCGGCGAGCATCTCAAGGCTGGCGAGCGTTCTGCGGATCTCGAGCCGACGATCAGTCCCGAGTCAACACCTGTCTATGCAGCAGCGCAGTCGGGAAACGGATCCTCGCTTGCTGACACGACTTTCATGCCTGCATCGCGCATCGCGTTTCCCGGACCGCCGCCGAGTAGTCCCGCAGATCCCGCTCCGGTTGCGAGCTCTGAGCCACTGAACGTCGCCGATCCAAGAGCTGCGAAAGGCGGTGGTGCCGGACGCGTGGTTATTGCTCTCCTCGTGTTGCTGCTGATCGCTGGTGCGTTTTACGCTGGCGCGCGTTACAAGGAACGAATTCCCTTCCTCGCCTCGAATAATGTTCAGCCGGCCCAGGTGGCAGCGCCAACCACTACGCCCGCGCCCGAAGAACCGTTCGTGCAGTTTGAGAGAGCGCGGCGGAAGGTCGATCAGGATCCGCGCGCGTGGCTCAACAACGACATCGGCAACGAACTGGTGACCTCTAAGATTCAGAATGCCCTTGATTCCCCAAATCCGGAATTTTTGTACCTTTATGGTCGCGCAAATTTGTTGACCGGAAACACTGACGAAGCAGCGAAGGCTTTCGACGCTGCTATCGCAAGAGCCGACAGCAATCCCTCCGCTGCCAACGCCACGATCAAGAAGGAAGCTATTCTCGGGTTGAGCATGGTCAGCGTGAAGACGCAGACGCAGAAAGACAAGTGGAAAGTTCTCAATCACTACGACGCGATCACCAAACCTCCCGCCAGCAACGCCCCTCAACAGTGAGCATCTAAGTGCGATATGAGCCACAAAGAGGCACAAAAACAGAGGCACGTTTTCTTAAAAAATATTTTTGTGCCTTTTTGTGGCTGCTAAAGATAAATGTCGGAGCTGAAATTACAACAGAGTAGACTTGATGGCCGCTACGATATCCTCGATCGTCTCGGAGGTGGTAGCTACGCCGAGATCTACGTCGCGAACGACAACGCCGCGCGCGAAGGTGAGCCACGCACGATCGTCATCAAGGCCCTCAATCTTTACCTGCAAGACGCACCCGACGTCGAATTAGAGCGCACGCTCGTCTCAAACTTTCAGAACGAAGCAGTCGCACTCGATCGCGTTCGACATCCAAACGTCATAAATCGTCTCGGCCACGGCACCGCGATCGATCTCGCCGGAACGACTTTTCATTACATCGTGCTCGAGTATCTGCCTGGTGGCGATCTGTTTGCGCTCACGAAGACACGGCCGCTGTCGCTCCAAAAAGCGCTCTTCTATCTCGAACAGGTCTGCTCCGGACTCGCACACGCGCACAAGTGCGGCGTGATTCATCGCGACATCAAGCCACAAAATCTATTGCTGACTGCCGACCAACAGATCGTGAAGATTGCTGACTTCGGCGTGGCCCGCATCGACGCTATGGACGGCGCGATCACGCGCGTCGGCACAAACATCTACTCCGCGCCGGAGCACAACCCGCTGATGCAGACCGGCCAGCTCGACACGGGCGGTTTGCGAATGCCTCACGTTAATCTGACACCTGCGGCTGACATCTACTCGCTCGCGAAGACGATGTACACGTTGCTCGCCGGCGAGTCGCCGCGTCGCTTCGCGCAACACGCGTTGACGGAGTTGCCGCCGCACATCAGTGAGACGCCGTGGGCGAGATCGGTGCTTCGCGTGCTGGAGAAAGCGACTCAGAATCGGGCTGAAGCGCGCTATCAAACAGTCGAAGAGTTCTGGGACGATATGGCCGACGCGAGCCTCCCGCCGACGCGTTCGCTTCAGAGGATCCCGGCGAACGTGCTGCCCATGCGACGCAAGCCGAGCGAAGATCTTTCAGTCGAGCCGGAAGACGAGTTCACTGAAGCCGCGCCGCCGCGCCCGCATTTCGAAGTGCCGGCCCAACGCGAAGAGATACCGGATATCAAACGGCCACGCATCGTCGTTCCGATCAATCTGGAAGAGCGTCGGCAGATGCGCGCACGTCAGGACACTCAACCGGCGCGACGTCCGGAATGGGCCAGGCAGACGGTTGATTCAGTGTTGCCGGCGAGCCGGAAACGACGCGCACTCGTTGCTGTGGGTCTGATTCTCGCCTTTTCGGGAATGCTGCTCGCGACACACAAGTACGTCACGACACGTTGGAACCCGCTCGCGCCAATCACGCAAAACATCGAGCCGATCGGTAAGCAGGGTGTGACGACGACTGACGTGAACCTGCGACCCGGTGCGAGTGTTGCGAACGGTCCCATCGGTTTGGCCGAGTCGGGATCGAAAGTAAAAATCTTGAGTGCTGATAACAACTGGTATGAAATACAGATTGTGGAACACGCACGGCCCAAGACCGATCCTTACTCATCGGACCGTGGGTGGATTAATAAGCGTTATGTGAAGTTTGATTGATGCGTGCGGAGAAGGAGCGACAGTTGGGCCTGCTGGAATCGATTAGAAAATGGATAGACGGTGAGACAGGCGAGGATCTACTCGAAGCCGCCGACGAGCACGCGAAACCACGTCGCGTTTGGGAAGAGTTTCTCGTGAAGATCGCACGCGAGGTCGAGGCGGCGATGCAGCGCGAGATGTTCACGCCGCCGGGTGGTCCCACCTACATTCCGCGCGAGTACATCGTTTACCTCAGCGCTGACGATGATAAAGAATGGCAGGGCGACAAGCGTCGCGGGCTCGAGCAGGGACTGTTTCACGTTCTATCGGAACGTGCGCGCGAGCTGAGTGGAACTACACAGCTCGCCGTCAAATCGTTTGCGGTCGAACTGCGCGTTGATGGCACGCTGAACAAAGGTGAGTTTCGCGTCCAGGCTGTTTGGGATGAGACGGAGAGTGGGCACACGATGGTGACGCCGCGTGTGGATCCGGCGCGAACGGCGCCGGCGTTCAGTCCAAACGATACGATCGTCGAGCACGCTTCGGAGACGAGCGAGAGTGAACAGACTATCGTACGACCAAAAGCGACGGCACTTTATCAGGTTGAGGTTTGGCTCAGCGGTGTACGCCAGGCGGTTGTACCGATCATGAAGAGTGAAATCACGATCGGGCGCGGCTCGCGTAGCATCTCAGTCGATCTGCCGATCAAGGGCGATCCGGAAGTCAGTCGCGTGCATGCAGTGCTATCTCGTGATAACGAAGGCCGCTACTGGCTGGTGGCGAAAGGCCGCAACCCAACCCTCGTGAACGGCAAAGAATTAATCCGAGAAGAAGCCACCGAAGTCGCACCCGATCAGAGGATCGCGATCTGCAACTTCACGATTCGTATTCAACCAAAGTAGAAAAGCCCTGTTTCAGTTTGGCTTGTGTTGCGGTGCAGAGCCGATTACTGTTGTGACACCTCTTCGTACCGGTGGTGTGCGATCGAAGCTCTCCATAGCCTTTGACATCTCATCCACGCTTGTCTGATCCCTACCCATGAAGATAAATACGAGGGCATAGCCGTTTACAATAGTGGCAAAATAAGACTGGAACACATGCACCTCATTGGCTACGACATCCAAGTTGTCACGAAAAAACTGTGACCCGCCGAAGTGGTATTCCATAGGCTCCTTGAGTAGGGGTTGAGAACCGGACTTCAACATAAATGCCCGAACATTGAGCAAATAGTCTTTCCCATTAGTGATTCCGGGTGCGTGAGCTACTTTTTCCGCCATTACGAGGATGCCGGGATTGAAGTCAACGCCGGGCGTTCCTACTGGGTGACGAAAAACGGTCAGGAGTTGGTAAGTATTGTTCAGAGCGACGTCAAGGGACGGCTCGGACACACCGGACTCTGTCGCTTTTTTCTTACCGATCTCTCTAATACGTTCGTTTGTTGCTTCGCCGTGGACGGACCAGTCTTTCGGATACTTAAAACTGAAACCGAAATCAGCGTTAATGTACGTGCCGTCATTGGTGGCGCCACGGTCGACTTTGGATTGCGCGTTTGCGTAGAAGCAAAGCAGCAGAATAAGTGAAATTATGAGAGGGATACGTTTCATGAGAGCGGATAGTAGAGCATTGGTCCAGTCGTGGCAATCTCTAAGGGTTTGTTAAGGAAGTCTCCAGGGCCATCCAAGATCGGAAAGCGCTAGTCTTGAAGTGGATTCGCGGCGTCTGCCGTAGTGCCATAGTTGGTGCTGTTACCTGTTTCCGTTTATTACTCGCCTGATGTCCTCGGTTATTCTGTCAATTTCAGGTTTGAGTGTAGGTTCAAGCTCCAGGCTTTTCTTAAAGTCTTGGAGATGCTTATGGAGCCCCCCCAACTTTTTTCAACGAGCGACTGGGCCATCCATGGCACGGTAGGATAATTTCAACTGCCTGGCGAGCCACTTCTCTCGATCCTTCAGCGCCTCGAGATCATTCAATTCGTGGCCCGTCGAATACCACTTCACTTCTTTCGGTTCACCTGCGAACTCGTAGTAACGTCGCATCGCTCGTTCATTGAAGTTCCGTTCATACCGCGCGAACTGAAACAACACAGGAATCGGACTTGAGTACTTGATGTAATTGATCGCGTCCAAGACTCCGACGACCTTCAGATGTGCTTCCAGTGCCGCAGCGCCTATCTGCTGACGTAACTCAACAATGGCAGGATCATTACTATCACGATAGATAGCCTCGAATGAAGGGACTCCGGCCATTAGCACTGTCGTTTGCATTCGTCGGTCTATCGCCGTGAGGATGGCTCCCCATTGGGCCCCGTAGCTATGACCGACATATCCCAGCCGGTGTGGATCAACATCTGGGCGGCTGAGCAGCAGATCAAAAGCTCGGCGCAGGTCAATGACAGCTTGTATGTAGGTATCACGGTCCTGTTCCGAAGTCGTCTGCGGTGTGAAGACAGGCTTTCGCCATTGGGCTGGTCTGGTCCATGGGTAATCTATTATGAGAGAAACGACTCCTGCTGTTGCGTAAAGCTTCGCTTCGGCAAGGAACTCGGTGCGATTACCGAGGCCCCAGTGTCCGAACACGATTCCGGCATTCTTTCCCTTCGTCTTTACTACAGGAACGACAAGAAAAGCAGGCACTCGGCCACCCTTCGGGCTTGCGAAAGTAATGTCATACACCTCCGCTTGCCGGTCTCTCTCAAACAGTCGCCGTTGTACGTCAAGATTAGAGGTGTGATCGTAATCAAAGAGGCGTTGTAACTCCGGCGGGGGTTGGCCGCTCGCCACAGGCGGAATCACGAACCACAACAGAAGCAAAAGGAGTGATTGTCGTTTCATATATGGCTTCAGAAAATAGGAGTCTCACGAAGCCGCGCATCAACACTGCTGACAGCAATCCTCTGAGAGCGAGTGCCATTGTTCAAGGCGATTATCATAACCCTTTTGTGCGGACGACTATGCGCCTCGTACGCGGTATGCAAGGGGTTGCTTGCAATTAAACTTTTTGCCGCTTCTTCGTGCTCCGGCCCGCAAGACGAAACTTTTTCATGCCGGCAACAACCAGGTCCTGCGCGCGTTCTGGACCAAGGCGATTCAGAACTTCAAATCGTTTTCCCTTCGTTTCATTGTAGGAGATGAAGAAGCGCTCAATCTCATGCAGCAGGTTGCTGTTCAGATCGCCCAGAAAACGAACGTGAGAGTGGTTGCGCGAATCTGCGGCGACGGCGATTAGTCGATCATTGCGCATGGTCTTTTCCTCTTCTGTCTGCTCGGCTTCGATTACCCCGATCAATTTCGCCGGCACCAAACAGCCAGTGAAGGCTGGCTCGTCCATGAGGAGCAAAATGTCCAACGCATCACCATCATCGCCTTTGGTTGAGGGAATGTAGCCGAAGTCAAAAGGGAACACATTACCGACTGGCAACATCCCCGATAACTTGAACAGTCCAAGTTGTTCGTCATACTTGAACTTATTACGGCTACCCTTCGGAGTGTCGATTATGGCATTCAGATGCCCTGATTCTTTATCGCGTGCGGCGAGCCTAACCATTTCTTTTAGTGACCGTACTCTACTCCATAACCTTCCTATTTCTCTTCATGTTGTTCGATCTGCGCGACGACCTTGTCCAGTTCCGTCTCCTGAGCTAAAACTGTCATATCCTCATCAGCCTCAAATTCAGCGCCGACCTTCTCCGCGATGGCCTGTAACATCATGAGCATTTTTGTATTCTCCTGCTCGCTCAGCAGGTTGATCTGTAGATCGAGATGATTCCGTCGCTCACTAATTCGCGTGTCTTGATTCTGACTAATCAGAATGAACGTAGAGAGGAAAATCGCCTCGAGAGATACGATGAAAGTCAGAAAAGTGAAGGGAAAGGGATCGATATGCTTCACACCGGGAACAAGATTGATCGCGATCCAGCCTGCGAAACCGATAACGTGAACCCAAACAAATTTCATACTGCCGCAGAACCTTGCAATCATCCTCGCAACCCGATCTGAGGCAGTTCTTTCCTGATTGGCAGCTTCCTCAAGCTTCCGCACCACCTCAATGTTTCGCTGGGTAAGCTGCTCGACCGATCTCGTACGAATCGTGTATTTGGTTAACGTGCTTGCAGGAGTAGTCATGTTGGTTTAATTCGGAAGAGGCTAACCCCGATTTATGACCGCCGCCTCTTCTTCGTTAGTGATTTCTTAGACCGTGACTGCCGTTTTGAAGCTGACGATGTAGAAGTGCCCTTAGTAGCGGATGCAGTTTTCTTAACAGCACGTTTTTTAGTTGCGCTTTTCTTTTTCGCGCTTTTTCCTGCCGTTTCCTTTTTGGCCGCGCCTTTTTTCCCCTGTGCAGATTTCTTACTACTCGAACTCGAACCGAGTCCGACAAACTCGGCTATGCGAGAAACAATCCCCTTTTTCTTACCAGTGCTCTTTTGTGGCGGGCGGCCCTGCTTACGGGCCTTCTCAGCTTCCATTCGTTGTCCCAACGCTTCAATTTCTTCATCACTCAACGCATCGTCAGCCTTATCGAAGAGTTCGTTTTCCTCTTCGTCGACATGGTGCTCGACGTTTTCCCGCAACACCTTAGCCTGCGCCTGCCATTCATCATTCGCGGTCCTGGCTCTGCTCAATTTGGCTAGCAGCGCTTTGACCATCTTATGCTCTTCATAGGCCTCCAAAGTTAAATCGTGCGTTTCCTCGGGCTTCTCCAGAGCAGGATAAAAAATGGTTTCTTCGATGTGAGTGTGCAACTCAAGTTCGGTCTTGATCTGAGCAAACACACTTAACTTGGCCTTGCCGCTTGCAGCCTCCAATTCATCAAAGAGTCCGCTAACTTTCTTGTGATCGGCTTTGAGTAATGCAAACGCATCCATAGTTCTCTCCTTACTTTCTTTCGCTTCATTGAAGAGCTTGGACTGCCTCAAGCAAATGTAGGACCATCTTGGACCGAACAGGATGTGAGCTGGATCTTTGGGTTTTGGCGCACGCAATTGGAAGCAAAAAGTGCCAATTAAACTCATCAATTCAGCGCGGCGCTGGCTCTGGTATCGCAAGACGGTTTCCTTATACAGACACCAACCTGAACGGATGCAGAAGGTAAGCCTTGAGGAATGTATGAGCCTGATACAGGAAAACTGTGGCTGAAGATTAGCTGCCGGATGTTTCCATTCGGATCTATCCTTCAATGGTGTTCATGAGTGCTCGAGACTTGTAACGAATCGCGAGGTTATCAACGCATATAGAACCGGGTCTTCGCCGAGCGTCCGCAGGGGCGGGTTTGACAAGGAGCCAGATCGTCCAAGCGGCGTGGAAGACGATTAGGTATAAAGAAAAAGTGTAGACTTTCTCACGGAGCGCTCTGTATAGTCTTAACCAGTTTTCCGTCTTGCCTGCCTCTAAATCGTATTTCCAATTTAAGCTTCTAGCCCGGAGTTTTCTAATGAAACATACACGCGTAACGATTCTCTCCGCCGTTGTTCTCTCCCTGACAACACTTCTCAACGTCCCGGCGCTCGCTTTTGCGGATGATCGGTTTGCCACCCAAGTGAAGCTCTCAGAACCGATTCCCAGTTTCGGAATGACTGTGGACATCGACGGCAACACTGCGGCAGTCGGGGCCAGCGGATTTCGGTTTAGCGATTTCCCGCTTCCAGTTGTTTGCGTTTACACCAGAGAAGCCGCGAACTGGACGAAGGAGCAGTGTCTTTCAGAGGAGGACGAGGTGCCGAACTCTGACGACGGCTACGGTGTGATAGCGGTCAGCGGCAACACGTTGGTCGTTGGCGCTGCCTTGGACGTCACGAACGGAGTAACCGGCGGCGCGGCTTACGTCTATGTCCGCGATGGTCACACCTGGTCTTTGCAGCAAAAACTCTTCGCCAGCGATCGGGCCAATTTCGATCAGTTCGGGGTCGCTGTGGATGTCGTTGGAGACACTATCGTCGTGGGCGCACACGGTGATAACGACGAGGGTTTTCAAACTGGCGCAGTCTATGTTTTTCGCCGTAACGGAACCACGTGGACGGAGGAACAAAAACTGAAAGCGAGTGACGCAGCGCCGGACAGCGCATTTGGCGCGAGCGTAGCACTCAATGGACAGACGGTCGCGATTGGCGCACCCGGCGAATCCTCTGGAGCTTTGTTCTCCGGAGCCGTTTACGTGTTTGTAAATGACGGTACGAGCTGGCAACAACAGGGCAAGATCAAAGCGAACAGTGCGATGATGAATCAACAACTCGGCTCCACCGTTTCCGTTAGTGGAGACACGATCGTAGCAGCAGCTCCGGGCGAACTCATCGGCGAACCAGCCGATGACTTCAATAACGTGCTCAGTAAAGGCGCCGTCTATATTTTTGAGCGAACCGGAACAAGCTGGGACCATCAAAAGCGTTTCTTCGAAAGAGACAGAAATCGAACTGGCGGTTTTGCGGTACGAGCGGCAATCGACGGCGACACGATCATCGTCGGCGATCCTACATATGACGCGGGCGCTCGCTTCACCGGGGCCGTTTACGTCTTTGAACGAAACGGCAATGGCTGGTCACTAAAGCACACGCTGGCAGCAAACGATGGTCAATTTCTTCAGGCGATGGGGTTCGCCATAGCAATCAGCGGAGACACGGTGATCGCGGGAACTCAAAGTCAGTTTTCAATTCCGGCCGTCTACATTTTCCAGTAGGCCGGCATACACGGTGATCGTGGGAAGACCATGAACGATCCAAACAAAGGGTCGTCCTTCGGATCTGATGCGGGAGTTTTATGACAGTAGGCCGTACGCTCACTGAATTCTGCCCCATGCGCTCGTCTTCCAATTGTCGATCGTGTCTTCGGACAAAATCCATGGCGGTAAAGGCATGAGTAAGAATTCTGAAAGGGCGGCGACGTACGGTTCGTACATTTCACGCATTTCAGTCAATCTATGTTCCGCGTCATTGAGATCTTCGGTCCAACCTTGATCGGGTTGGACGATGGAGAGCATGCGATCAAAGTCGGCGTGTGAGAGTCGATTCTTAGAAGCGTGACGGGTTGTTGGCGCAGTCCTGAAGACTTGAGCGATGTCGACAATCGCATGACGGGCCATGGCAAATGTAAGGCGCGCTTGCCACGCCGAAGATCCACCAATGCCGACCATTACGAGCGCGCAGGTGTCAAGTATCGTTGTCATCGCTGCCAACCACGACTGATTGTCATGCTGTGAACGGAAGTAACAAAGCACCGGGTACGAGAGATGGCTCTCCATTAATTCAGCGGCCCAACGTTCCCAACTACTAAGAAACTCATTGAGATCCTCGTCACTCCCACTCGCCTTGTGACGGCGGAGCAGTTCTGCCGGACTGGAAGGTGAACCAGCCCTCTGATCCAAAAGCGAAATGTTTACTTCGCGACGCGAGAAGGCTTGATACAAGACAGGCAGGTAGCCAATGACGATGGCGAGCATAGCGAATCCCATACCTGCCTCCACAATCGAGAGTGCACGTCCGAGCGGTTCTATGGGAGTGATGTCGCCGTAACCGAGTGTAAAAAAGTTTGTTCCACTGAGGTAAATATAGGACCAGAAGTTTACGCTCTCCGTTGTCTTGAGTTTCTCACTCAGTGACCACGAGATGATGGCGTAACCGAAGATCACTCCGGCAGCCCAGAAAACAAGTAGGAAGATTAGTGACAGCGGTCCGAAAAGCCCGAGGTATTTTTCGCGCTGTTTCCCGGACGTCAGTCTTCGCGTCAAACCAGACCACGGCCACCAGATTGATCTGTAGAAGAGGGTAGTTAAGCGCAAGCGTCGAGCGACGCGGCGCGGCAGAATGATCGTTTCAAAGGCGTCCCACAGGACCATAAGGACGAGCAGCACACCCAGAAATGCAACCACGAGATACATCTTGTTATGTTAGATGATAAGTTAACAGGATCGTTGAATTTGAAATTTTGCACTGTTTTTATCGATCGGACCTGCTCACGTCGCACATTGATCGCTGCCCAGGAAGTGCACGGAGACATAAACTTCGTCCCCAATCACCCAACTATCATGCGGAGCGGGCGGTACGTAGAAGAGAGTGCCCGGTGTAAGTTCTACTACTTTTCCATCTTTCATGGCCGCTGTAGCACCTGCGCCAGCACGCAAACTTCCAACGTTCAACCTCAGCATTAGGCGGATGGATGCGATTTTGAACGTGCAAGTTGTCGCGGGGCGAAAGGCTGCTTTGGTGTGCGGTGATCGGGGGGAACATATTCGAAAGTCGGACCCGCGGTGGCAAGTCCGTCTTCGGTAGGCATTTGCATCAGGGCCTGGGCCTGAGCTTTCAGGGTGTGCATGGTTCCGATCGCGGGCCTTAGCATCTGCGGTGCGCCGTCGAACGCCTGTTCAAGAAGTTGCAAAACCACGCAGTATGATTGGTTGAACTTTTCCTGGGCAATGCGGATCGGGCTGCCTACGGCATGATCAGAGGTTCGTGGGTTGGTGACCATTGGTCGAACTCCGTCCCAGTCAATGGAGATTGGCTCACCGCTCGGCCCTGAACGTGGAGTATCACCGCGACGATAAAAGCGGCCGAGTTTGAGTTCCTGGAAGCGATAATAGTGGGCCACCTGCTCACGCTCGGGATAGAACACGTCGCTAATTCCATCCCAAACCTGAAGGTTGGCGCCTTCACCCTGCTCCACAATTTCCTCGAGCGCAGCGAGTGCAGTAGCGAGATCGTGTACTGCGATGATGGGTCCGCAACTATTGTTGAAGGGCTGGGTTATAACCTGCCGGGCCAGATCACCAGAGAAGACATTCACCTCGCCGAGAGTTGCGGAGAGCTCGCGAAATCCTCGCTTGATCGCATCATAGAATTGGCCAATCGTCTCGTAGTTTTCACCCTCGGGTGGAGCGCCAGTCCGCGATGGTTGCTCGATCTTCAAGAAGGTCTCGAGCCCCTCATGGCCGAAAGGAAATAACGAGATCTCGAACGAGCGGTCCCCATGTGGGAGCGGGCCGGGATAGCCCGGCAGCATCTTCGGGTTGTCTAGTTGTGGTCGCCCACCAACGGCGTTCAGGAGGTTTGCGGCCAGAGTCATATGCAACATCTCTTCGATGAGAACGCTGGTCAACACGTCTTTGGCTACGTGGTTGCGATCAGCGTCAAGCGAATATAACGCGCACAGATAGGGCGGCAAGGTAAAGTGTTCGAGCTCAATGGCCCACTGTAGATGCTCCCGGAGACTCTCGATCGTGGCGATACGTCCGAACGAAGGTGAACCCAGAGATGATTGAACAAGTGATGTCGAAATTTGTTGCTCAGAAATACTCATGGTTCTTTATCACCCTGCGGCAGACTAATGATCGCCTTTGATTGTGTTACCTCGAACCGTTACCTTTTCCCTCCTCCAAAAACATAATTTCCGGAGCACCTTTCTTTTTCACATAGAAGACGAGGAGTTTCGCAGGCAGCGTATCACTGGCATTGCGAGTCACGGTGTGTATATCCGTAGGCGATTCGTAAAACACTTCACCAGCGTTAACGGTCTGTGGGCTACCGCCCTTCAGTTGAGTAATGATGCTTCCTTCCAGCACATACGCAAAAACGTCTGCGTTATGTCGATGTGCTTGGGAGACCTCGCCGGGAGCGAAGTCGACAGTCTCGATCATGCCTTCCTTTCCGGGTACATCGGGAAGATCTTTGGTCATCAGCGGTGTCGGTTTCTCGGCGTGGGCATGAGCGCTCGCAAAGCCTGACACGCTGCTAAACGTTAGTACACTGCTAAGTGCCAGCACACTGCTGAACGCTAGTAATAGAAACAATACCTTCTTGTTCATTGTTTTCTCCTTAGTTGATCCAGGCTGAACGGGAAGCTCCGGCAATTTGCGAGCAGCAAAGCCCCTCCAAACCCCGTGAAGACGGAATAATTGAGTGGCGCCTTAACTCCTAACCCAACGATCATTGCTACCCCGAACGTTAGTAGAAGTAGTGCGCTTAGCAAGGCGGTCGCGCGTGTGTGCCAGCCTATTATGAGAAGAAGACCGAAGAGAATCTCAGCGACTGTGGCGATGATACCCAGCGCCGGGATCAGTTCCGCCGGCATAAACGAATTGATACTGCGCGTGTATTCCAGGAACCTTGAGAAATTCCCCCAGTCGACATTCGGTTCCCCAAACGGTCCCCACCAACCGAAGCGGTCTGCCACGGCGGAAAGAAAACCTACCCCGAGAGCTATTCGCAACAACACCGAACTATAACGGCCCCACCTGAGAGACATTCTCTCACCGAAGGAGGCCATCTCGCTGTAAACAGTTCTGGTTGGATAAGTGGTCATATGATCTCCTCCCGTTAAGAATGGACTTTAGGGGAGTCGACTCTTGAGGTCTTTGTCTGCTTTGCTTGGAATGACTCTCTGTTGCGGCGGAGAACGCGGATCTAGGGGACGATTTTGAAATCTACCCACCGTGAGACGGTGGCATATTTATCTCCCGCCAGAAGGTCGGTGACGATCACCTGAAGAACATATTCACCCTGGGACATATCAGCACCCAGTTTCATCGCGCTGGCGGCAGAAAGACGGGTGATGTCCGGCGGATTATTCAACGTGAAGCGCTGCATTCTTCCGGTGAAGACAGGTTGGCCGTCGCGAAAAATTTTAAGCTGTGTTTGCAGTTGTGGCTGGCCCGTCGCAGGATCCAAGTGCGGATTGTAGATTACGAAACTGTACCGCATGGTTTCTCCCTGCCGAAAGTGACGAACGGCGGCGCTGTTTGCCGGATCGAGATCAGCCTGTGTTTGATTACTTGGCATGGCGTTAAGCATGATGCCGGAGATCTCGAGCCGGCGTTTTTTCATGTCAGGCACATCGACGAACTGAGTCGATGAGCCAACTCGCTCTGACGCCTGATCTCGTAACGCGACGCGCAGTTGGTAAGCGCCTGGCTTCTTAATCGGTACAGTAACCATGTAAACAAATCCCGCTTTGAGCACCTGCCGGTATGCATCGCCGCGTACTCGCAATCTGTCTACGCGGCTGACTTCGTCGACGATTTTGCCATCCTCACCGATAGTCACTGCGACAACGTCAAACTGCGCCTGGTGCCAGTCGTCCGGTTCATCCGTAAAAGTGAGAGCGCTACCATCAACATGCAGTAGCGAACGCATGAAAGAACCTACTTTGTCATCATTGGCAAAGAGAGACGTAAGGCGAATGGGCACGCCAGCAGCGCCAAATGGAGAAATGAGTGCGTGCAATATCTGTTCTTGAGCGCTTGAAGAAGCAGGTTTCGCTGTGTTGTCACTAACGGCGCCAAAAAACCCGTTACGCATCCGCACGTTGAACTTGCCCGAACGCAACACCTTCAATGACAGATGATGAAACGTACGGCGGCCCGTCCTGGGATTGAAAGTCGTTTGATCCGGTCGATAGCCAATCAGGTAATAACCCTTCTCATCGATGATTTTCTTGATGCCGCCCGCGAGATCGTTGGAATTGTGAATGGCCATGCCGCCAGTCTCGTCTGCGAGGTAATCCAAACCGGACTGTAAGTCAAAGGCCTCATTGTCTCGATCCTGCAAAACCTGCTGGACTTGATCGGGAGTTCTGTTTTCGGATGAATTGTTCAGAGAGTCTTCAGCGCGCAGTGAAGACGCCGCTTGAAGACCCTTTGCGTTAATCGTATGGATTACAACCGACGCACGGCTCGTTTCATCAATCAGTTGTTGCAGTCTCTGCAACGTTCTTTCGTTCCTGCTGGTGCCACTAAAAGGATCTCGGTCCGTGAGCTTGAATCCGTCAGAGATCAACAAAACTGACTTGCGACCTGGCAGATCACTCAAACCTCTGACCACGTAGCTAACTGCTCCGAGAGTGCCAACCGCAAACAGATCAGAACGAAACTCCTCCAACTCCTTACTCTTCGCGTCGAACTCGGCACCGAGCTTGCCGGGGGTCGCTGGTCCAATCGGCGCAAACGCACCCACTCCACTTCGACCTCCGGCATACCACTTAATGTGATCGATGGCTGCGTAAAGCTGGCGCCTGTCCGACGTGAACTGCTGGAGCGCACCAATGCCGCCGCTCGTGCGTATGATCGCAACGAGATCGCCAGCCTGCATCTGCTGGTCCACAAACTGTTTCAGAGCGCGGCGCACAAAGTGAGTGCTCTGAAATGAGAGTCCGAGGTCGTCAACTATGAGCGCAATTGTTCGTCGCACATCTTCCGGGCGCAAACGATCCGGAGGGACGCCCGGCATTTCGTTTTCGCGGGCAACGGGCTTCGATGGGGGTGGGGAGATGTAGGAAAAATGCGTAATCTTTTGTGAGCGATTGTCCTCGAATAACTGCAATTCCTCAGGTTTAAGATCGGTGATCAGCTTTCCGCTCTTGTCCGTGATCACGGCATCAATCTGGATCAGATTTGTCGTTATGCGCACGACATCCCCGTCAGACGGCTTTTGGCTCTGAGATGGATCTTGCCCGACTGAAACGGTCGCAAGACATACCCCGAGGACAACTGCGAGCCACCGCTGGTTTTTCATAAGCTATTCACCGGCTCCAACTCAGGAACTCTACCACAGCAATCGAAAAACTATCTTTAAGTCTTTACTCCCTCGGAGATCGGCTTTGCCTCAAAACTCATGATCGATGTTGGACAAGGTCCAACACTGATCGTGACCTTTTAAGGCAAAACCTCGAAGATCTACTAGTTTTTTTGGTTGAACCAGTCCTGTAACGTGTGAAGCGATACTGAGCTCAAATCAGGAGATCGTAAATGCAAAACTCGGGACTGCTTGATCCCTTTCCGCTTTGGACTCTTCTTCCAATTACAATCACGATTGCTCTTGCCTCGGTTGAGTTAGGTTTTCGCGTCGCGCTGTATCGAAAACAGCGTAGCGCTGATGAGCCAGAAGCTCCTGCGGCCGGAATGGTTGGAGCGACGCTGGGCCTACTCGCCTTTATGCTCGCCTTTACCTTCGGACTTGCCGGAACACGTTTCGAAGCGCGGCGCCAGCTTGTGCAAACGGAAGCAAACGCCATCTCCACCACGTATCTTCGCGCGGACCTGTTGCCCGAACCGATGCACACTGATGCTCAGGCGCTACTGAGAGAATACGTCGATGCAAGATTGGCAGGTACTAGCACGGACAAACTAATGGAGTCAATCTCAAAGTCGGAAGAAGTCCAGAGGCGTTTATGGTCACAAGCGGTACTCGCGTTTCAGAAGGAAAAGTCTGTCTCCACATCGCTTTTCAGTCAATCGGTTACCCAGCTATCCGAGCTTCATTCGCAGCGAATCACTGCGGCGGTCCGAAGCCGGATACCCGCTGCAATTTGGCTCGGGCTCTACTCCGTGCTGATTTTGGCAATGGCAGCCGTCGGCTATCAGAATGCCATGGCCAGCAGACGCCGCCCAATCGTTATGGTCACGCTCGTCTGCGGATTCTCGATCGTGATGTTTCTCATTGCCGACCTGGACCGCCCGGGCCAGGGCTATCTTCAAGTCAACCAGGAAGCGATGATGGAAGTGAAAAAGATGATGCAGTGAGGCTTTGCCTTAAACGCAGGAGTCGCACTTGGATCGGGTCAGTACAGGGAGCGGTAGCGACCTGGTCAAACCATAGGAGTCAAGAACTGACCAGATTTTGGAGTTTGAGGCAAAGCCATTATAAGCTCTGCGCCTTCGCCTCTTTGCGTGAGTAGTCGCGTTCGAGATCTGTGATGAGGTCGGTTAAGAGTGTCGCAACCTGATCGCCTTCGAGATAACTTTTGCCGAGCATCTTCGTGATGCGACGCTCGCGTGTTTCGCCTTTGACTTCTTTCAGTATCGCGCGGGCGAAGGCGGCGACGACTTTGCCGTCGAACTGCTTGCCACTGTTCTCGCGCAGGTCAATCACTACGTCTTCAAACGAGCGACGCCGCTTGTAGGGCCGGTCCGTCGTCATCGCATCAAACGAATCTGCAAGCGAGACGATCTTCGCGCCCATCGGGATTTGCTGGTCCGTCAAACCGTCCGGGTAACCGCGCCCGTCGAGTCGCTCGTGATGATGTTTCGCCATGAACGGGATGTCAGCGTAAGGATGGCGAATCGGCGCGAGAATCTCGTAACCGGCGTTAGGATGTCGATTTAGCTCGATCGAGTTCTTCGCATCGATTTTGTAAGGCGCGTTGATGATGTCGCGGTCTACGATCAACTTGCCGATGTCGTGCAGGTACCCGGCGATCTGAATTCCTTCAACCTCTTCTTCACTCCAACCCAATTCACGCGCGATGATCTCGCTGTAGCGGCCCACACGTTCTGAGTGACCCTGCGTGTACTTGTCTTTAATATCGATCGCCGCCGCAAACGCTCTCACGGTGTCGCGATAGATCGTGCGGAGCTCGTCATACAACCTGCGATTCTCTTCCGCGCGCTGGGCCAACTGCTCGAGCAAACGATGCGTGTGAATGCCGACACCGATGTGCCGGACCATAGCGCGAATCGTCTCGAAGTCGTCGTTGGAAAACTCTTCGCCACTCGCTTTCCCGCCGAGCAGGACCAAGCCCGTGACTTCGCCTCGCACGACCATCGGCACTACGAGCTCGACTCCCTCACCAGCGAGCTTGTCGCGGTATTTGCCCAAAAAGACATTTGCACTCGACGTATTCCTGACTAGTAACTCGCAGATCTCACCACCGAGAAACGATTCCATCTCCGCTTCATCGATCTCAAATCCATTCAACGCCTGATCGCTCAGTCCCCAGATCGCAACGCAGCGCAATGGTCCTGGACCGGAGCACTCGACTACAGCACCCCGTCTAAGCGCGAGCGTTCCGAGCAGCAGGTGCATCGACGTCCGCACCATCTCGGTGAAGTCGCCGGTGCCTGCAATCTCCTGCCCGAGATCGGCCAGTGCTCCGAATGTGTGGATAAGCTTCTGGGTCGAAGGCTCCATGTTCAGTGGACTACGGGAGTAGTAGTCTCAAAATGCGAAAGATTCAGAATTGCCTCTCGTTCGTCCTTCGCGAGTACAACATGGCGGGTCAGTCCCAGCATTTCGAACAACTGGACTGTTTGATTGTTGACATCGGAGAAGACGATTTGCGCGCCGCTCTTTTCGGCGACGTCGATGATGCCGAGGAGAATCGAGATTCCGATACTGTTAACGAGTTTGGTGTCGCTGAAGTCAATAACCAGCGCGCGGCAACCGCAATTCAGTTGCCGGCGACACTCACGCTCGATCTTTTCACCTGACAGCTTGTTCAGGTAGTCGCTAGCGTAAACAACCGCGGTGGTGCCAACACAATGCGAGCGTACCAGCCCTCCACTCGATGTATCCACTTGATCGCTCCCCTCCCTTGGGCCGCAAACCGGACACAAACCTACAGATTAATTGTGTTACTTACTGAGGTGCCGCTATTGCTAGGTTCTTAATTGCCTTTTTGCGGTCTGAGATACTTGGTCATGCGCAAACTTGTGCCGTCATCGACCCGTTCAAACTCAACCTCATCCATGAGTGTTCGGATGAGCTTGAGCCCCCAACCGCGTCTTTCTTCAGCCGCTTGTTTGACTTCTGTACCGCTATTCGTGCCGTTTAGATTGGCCGGCACGACCCCTCGACTCGATATAGTAATGACTAATCTATCACTTTCGACGCGAAAACGCTGATAAATTTTTCTATCCGGACTGAAACTATGCTCAGAAGCGTTTATACAGGCCTCGACGATGGCAGTTTTGATCTGGTTGATGGCCTCAGGACGAAACGTCAAACGCCTGGCGATCTGCTCCGCGGTGTTCGCCGCGATCAGTTCGTTGTCCTCTCCCATGGGAACCACCATCAGAAACTCATCGGGCTCTGCGGATTGTACAACGTCGCTCTGTACGGTCTCGCGCACACGAGAGGCCAGTAACTCTAACTGCTGGCGGCTCGAGCCAAATGCTCTGCGACGTGCCAGCAACTTGCTCGCGTCTTCAGAGAAACCCTCGTTTGAAATTAGCCAGATTTGAAAACGGCTGAAACCGAGCCGGTCAGCCATATTCTCGAAACGTTCACACCACGCGCGCACGACTGCGACGTCTACTTCCAGCTTCGACTCGATGTCAGCCGCCAGCCAGATCACTTCGCGTGCGTCAGAGTAATTCCCTTCCTCAAACGTGTGCGCGACGAGGCAGTGCTCCTCTTCGCAGAGCTGTCGCATGTCGCTCATGAAACTCGAGCAGCTCGCGAGATGGATTGTTTGCGGCAGTTTGATGAACTCCGTGTCTGTCTGCAGTCCGGAAATGATGGTCTCGCTTTCAGCGCCTTTATAGTTCGCGCTGAAGTTTTGATAGTCAAAGAGAATCGACGGCACTTGTTGGCAATTGAAGTGCGAGATCAAATCGCGCAGGCCCGCGTTTGCGATCTGCTTGTAATGACGCGCCATCGTGTGTGGCGCACGCTTGAGAGAATCGGCGAGCATGTCTGCGACGACGAGAGCGCGCGGCTCGTTCATCACGTCGAGACGATAGCGGATCTTCAAATAGTCTTTCCACGCTTGAGGACCAGCGCCGGCCTCGACTGTTGTTTCGTCCCAGTTAATAAACTCCTGGACGTGAAGGCGGTGCAGGACGTCTTCGAGCTCAGATGCGGCCATGTGTAGACGTTTACGCCAGATCTCAAATGTCGATACTTGCTCTTCGCCGGCTGCGGCTTCCCACAACAAGCGGATCAGGAGATGTCTCGTGTCGAGTCGCGGTGAGATTTCTTCGAGTAGATCGGCGAAGTGTCGATGAATGTGACCGCCGAAGAGCTCGTTAACGTAAAGCCGCTCGCAGTCGAGATACGAGAGCAGCGTGGCGCGTTTTTCACGTGCTGCCTGTAGGTAAATATTGATGAAGAACGGACTGCCGGCAAACTGCTGTACGATCAGATCACGTGCGGCTTCACTGGTTGCGACTTGCTGTCTGCGCGCGACGTGTTCCACTAGTTTTGTTGCTTCGGTTGGGGCGAGTTGTTCGAGACGAAGTATGTCGAGGCGCTCGAAATTACACTCCGCATCGTGAGCGGCTTCGAGGATCTGCCGTCGCAAACCCGCGAGCACAAATGAAAAGCCGCCACGTGAAAAGACGCGGAGTATCTCGGTTCCCAGTACGACTACGCCGTTCAGGTATTCGGCGAGCTGCGAGCCGTCGAGCATCACGAAGGCGCGGCCACGAACGGCGGGAATTCTTTGTGGTGCGCCAAGACAGAATCGCACGAGTGCTTTGTCGTCATTGCTGAAGCGCAGGCGGTTGTACGATTGGACCAATTGCTCGATCCACTCGAGATCCGCGGCGGGCGCGAGCTCGACGAGCTCTTGCAGCGTTAGTGGTGCTTCGGAAACAACGGGTTCATCGCGACGGAAAGCGATGTATTGCTGGACAAAGGTGTTGAGAAACTCGATGGCTGCGCTTACGGCAGTGGTTTCGTTACGCGTGATGGCGAAGTAGATTGGGATGACGTCCGATCGTCGATTGAAGATTTGATCGTATGCCTGGCGCAGCAGCTCTGAGACACCGGCTGAGGGTTCCATGAGCAGGAGCAGACCTCGGCTCGCATTGGCGCGTTCTGACTGAGCCATGATGCGGTCGAGCTCGGCCGCGCGGCCAACGAAGTCCTGCTGGACCACGCGGCCGAGAACACGGCGGAAGTTTTCACTGCGACTACTCATCTAAAAAGTTATTTCTCCCGCAGCGGCGCAACGGCGCAACGTTTTTTGCGTCTTTCGTTGCGCCGTTGCGCCGCCGCGGGAGTAATCTTCTTAACTTTCCCTCTCTCCATAGAACTCAACCCGATCTTTCCCCATGCTCTTCGCCTGGTACAGCGCGCGATCGGCTGCCGCGATGATGTTCTCCGATGTGTCTACGTTCTTCGCGATTGTTGAAACGCCAACGCTGATCGTTACGTGCCCGAGCGGCTGCGCTTTACCGTGCGGGAACTCCGTTGTCGACACACGATGCCTGATACGATCGGCAATCACACCAGCTTCACTAATTCCCGTTTGCGGCAGCAAAATACAAAATTCTTCGCCACCGTAACGCGAAGCAATGTCGACCGCCCGCAACGCCCCCTTCAAACAATGCGCCGTAATCTGAAGCGCCACGTCACCGGCCTGGTGTCCATTCTTATCGTTGTAAGCTTTGAAGTCGTCGATGTCGATCATCAGAAAACTCATCGGATAGTCGTAACGCTTGGAACGATTCAACTCTTCTGACAGACGCTCTTCAAGATAACGACGGTTTGGCAGCCCGGTCAGCGAATCAGTGATCGACATGAGTTGATACTCAGTTGCGCGTTCCTGCCATTCGGCACGTTCCAAAGCAAGTGCTACTTGTGGCCCAATGATCTCGAGTAGACTCAGATCAACTTCGTCATAAACACCGCCGCCGGATTTGTCGGTCACATTCAAAACACCGACTTTGCGACCACCGATCATGATGGGATAACTGATGAATGAATTCGTTTTGTAACGTCGCTCTGGTGGCGCAGCTTTTCGACCCGCGATGCGCAGGTCAGTGACCATCACAGGCTTACCGGTATCAATGACTTCTCCCGAAACTCCTTCGCCGACGCGCACTGCCGAAACTGATGCGGGATCGGTCGCGAGTCCGCTGGCAGCCTTAAGGATCAACTCGTTCGCGGTCTCGTCGAAGATCATGAGCGAGGCGCGCTCCGATTGAAGTAGCTCTTTCGAGTTGTTGACGATCGAGTTGTAAGTCTTAGCTGGATCGCTGCCGCTTATTCGTTCGAGGAAGTGCTGCAGCGAGTTGGTGAAACGCGCGCGATATTCGAGCTCTCGTCGCAAGCGTAGTATTTCACTCTCTAGATCCGGTTGGGACTCGGGTGATGTGGTTACAGGTTCCACATGTCCGGAGCCATTTGACGATGCATTGCGCAGTCGCCCGGCAGCACGATCGACTCGCTCGGCCATTTCTTCGAGACGTTGTGAATCAGAGAAAATGATGTTTGCGAAGACTTCGTCAGCAGCGAGGTCCTGTAGATCGCCTTTGCGAAAGCGCTCCATCAGTTGTTGATAGTCGGCGCTCGTTATGAAAGCGCGTCCACCAATCACCGCCAGTTTCCGCCGGCCTGCGATTTCAACAGGCTTTGCGAAACACGAGAGTCCAGCATGACATTTGTACTCCACCGTGCCGCCTGCTTCCATCGCTCGCGAGTGCGCCATACCGCAGTACGGGTCACACAGCCGAACGTGCTCCGGCGAGCTCTGAAATGTCTGGCAGATCGAGTTGTTGTTTGAGATAGCCAAGGCTGGAGGCTGGTACCCCTCGACCAGCAACAAGGCAAGCGACGAAGCCTCCGCCAGCGAGTCTTGCATCTCCGGCCACTCGGGCGGGGCATCTTCGCGGCGTTCCTGAGTATTCAGGGCAATCGGGGGCTTCTTAACCATCGGGGCTCTGGGCTAAGGAAAATCTTCCTCAGTATTAAACGGTTAATAGCCACAATAAGGCACAAAATGCACAAAATATTCCCTGTTTAGAGGACTAAAACACTTTAGGAGTTCTTCTTTTTTGTGCTTTTTGCGCCTTTTTGCGGCTCATTCGAGGCCGGGCGCGGCTCCAGGAGCAACGTTCTCGATATGAGGTTGCGCCGGACTGATTCTAATACAAGCAGCAAAATGTAACGGTTTGATTTCGACCAATTGAGGAACCACCTCCTTGCATACGTCGATCGCGTAGGGGCAGCGTGTGTGAAAAGGGCAACCGGAAGGGGGATTGATGGGCGAAGGAACATCGCCTTCCAGCATTATACGCTGCCTCGTGGCTTCGACTTGAGGATCGGGCACGGGCACCGCCGAGATGAGGGCCTTCGTGTAAGGCATCAAAGGTTCTTTGTAGATCGTCTTCGCCTCCGCGATCTCGACGAGCTTTCCGAGATACATCACCGCCACACGATCCGAGACGTGCCTGATTGCGCGCAGGTCGTGTGAGATAAAAAGATATGTAAGGTTCTTTTCGCGACGAAGTTTCTCGAGCAGGTTCATGATCTGCGCCTGGATCGAAACATCAAGCGCGGAGATCGGTTCATCAGCAACGATGAAATCAGGATCGACTGCGAGCGCGCGTGCAATCCCGATGCGCTGGCGTTGACCGCCGGAAAACTCGTGCGGGTATCGTTTGATGAAACGTTTGCTGAGACCGACTGTCTCGAGGAGTTCCTGCACGCGTTGCTCTGCTTCCCTTCCTCGCGCAAGACGAAACGTCTCGAGTGGCTCGCCGACAATCTGGCCGATCGTCATGCGTGGATTTAATGAAGCGTAAGGATCCTGAAAGATGATTTGCAGGTGCCGGCGTTGTTCCCGTAGTTGTCTTTGCGACAAGTGTGCGAGGTCACGATCGCGATAGAACACCTGACCTTCGGTCGGTTCGGTAAGACGCAGTATCGCGCGGCCGAGCGTTGACTTGCCACAACCTGATTCGCCGACGAGACCGAATGTTTCCTGTTCGTAGATGTCGAGTGACACGCCGTCAACTGCCTTCAATACACGTTTCTCGGGATTCGTGCCGAATAACCTGTCGAGTGGTCCACCACCGCCGAGATCGAAATGCACTTTTAGATCTCTGATCGAGAGCAGAGTTGATTGGTTAGCGCTCATTTTTTAGATTTGTTCTCCCGCAGCGGCGCGACGGCGCAACGGAAAACCACTTGCTTTTCGCTGCGCCGTCGCGCCGCTGCGGGAGAAATTCTTCGTTTGCACTCATGAAATCCCGCCCGATTCGCTATAGACTTCGCGTGCGAAATGGCAGAGCGAATAGTGATCTGCGTTGAGTTGCACGAACGGTGGAAACTCGCGCGTGCAGATGTCTTGTGTGTAGTCGCAGCGCTGTGCAAAAGGACAGCCGGGTTTCAGGTGTGCGACGTCTGGCGGCAGTCCTGGTATTTGATAGAGCTTGCCCTGTTCGTCAGTTGGATCTGGTACTGAGCGAAGCAGTCCTTTCGTGTATGGATTGCCGGGAACAGCATACAATTCTTTAGTCGGTGCCTGCTCGAAGATCTTTCCCGCGTACATCACGATTACGTGATCGGTCATGCCTGCTACGACTCCGAGATCGTGTGTGATCAAGATCACGCTCGTGCCGGTTTTGCGTTTGAGTGTCTTGATCAACTCGAGGATCTGCGCCTGGATCGTGACGTCGAGCGCTGTAGTTGGCTCGTCTGCAATCAGTAGCTCCGGTTCGCACGAGAGCGCCATTGCGATCATCACGCGCTGTCGCATGCCGCCGGAAAACTCGTGCGGGTAACTGTCGGCGCGTTCACGTGCGTCAGGAATGCCGACTGTTTCCAACATGCGGATCGCGTGGGCGTACGCCTGCGCTTTGGTGTGGCCCAGGTGCAGCTCGGTCATCTCCATCAGTTGTCTGGAGATCTTCATGAACGGGTTGAGTGACGTCATCGGATCCTGAAAGATCATTGCGATGCGGCGGCCTCGAATTTTGCGAATAGCGTCGTTTGAGAGGAGCAGTAGATCGTTACCGTTGAAGAAGACCTGACCCGAGACGATCTTTCCCGGCGGGTTCGGAACGAGACGGATGATCGAGAGATTCGTGACCGACTTGCCAGACCCCGATTCGCCCACGATGCCCAGCGTCTCACCACGCTTGAGTTGGAAAGTGATGTCGTCGACGGCTTTGACGATCCCGTCGTCGGTTTCGAAGTAAGTGCGGAGATTTTTTACTTCGAGAAGATTGCCGTTAGCACTCATACCGTCCTCATCTGCGGATCGAGCGCGTCGCGCAGGCCGTCACCAAGGAAGTTCAACGAGAAGAGCGTTAATGCCATTGTCACACCCGGAAAGATCAGTTGCCACGGAAAGACCGCGATGTTCTGAATTCCATCCGCCGCCAGACTGCCCCATGAAGCGAGCGGCGCCTGCACACCAAAACCGAGGAACGAAAGAAATGCCTCAGTTAACATGATCTGCGGAATCTCCAGGGTCGCGTAGACGATCACCGGGCCCAACGTGTTTGGCACGAGATGTCGAAAGATGATGCGCGCATTCGAAACGCCCGTCGCTCGCGCCGCGAGGACAAACTCCTGGTTCTTCAACGAAAGCACCTGCCCACGAACGATCCGCGCCATCGTCAGCCACGATACAGTTCCAATCGCGACAAAGAGCAATATCAATTGCCCGCGCGGCGTCTGGCTGCGAAACATCGACAGCAGCACGATCACAACGATGACGTATGGCAGTGAATACAGCACGTCAACGATGCGCATCATCACATTGTCGACGCGCCCTCCTACATAACCCGCAATCGCTCCATAACTGACGCCGATCAACAACGACACGAGCGTGGCGAGAATTCCGACAAAGAGCGAGATCTGTCCGCCCTGTAACACACGCGCAAATTGATCGCGCCCGGCGTTGTCAGTTCCCATCGGATGGGCCCATGAAAACTCGCCGTTGGGACCTGTGAAAGGCGGAAACGATTGCGTCAGTCTCGGATCATTCGACGGAATGTAATCAGGTGTGAAACCGAACACGCGCTGGATCACTGTCGGTCCGATGATCGAAGAGATCGTAACGATCACCACGACGACGAGACCAAAAACCGCGAGCTTGTTCTTGAGCAGACGGCGCCACGCATCGCGCCACAGCGAGGTGCCGTGCACAAACCGGCCCACTTCACCGGGCATGAGGTCGGCTTCAGCCACAGCCATCTCCGGCCCGATGTGAATAAGCTCGTCTGAATCTGGTTTCTTTTCAGTAGCCATCGCAATCGCAACCAGCTTCTTCTCTGTGCAACCTCTGTGTTCTCTGTGCCTCTGTGGTTTCTCTCCCTGAAGAGTCTCTAATCACAGAGACACAGAGAACACAGAGGTTACACAGAGAAATCAATCGTCCTTTACTGGTATCGCACGCGCGGATCGAGATACGCGTACGCGATATCAACCAGCAGATTCATCAACAAGAGTGTTATCGCGATGAACGCGACGATGCCGATGATCAATGGCTCGTCGCGATTCAGTGAAGCCTGGATGAAGTAGTTTCCCAGACCCGGCAACGCAAAGATTCTCTCGACCACGACCGTTCCCGTTAACAAAAACGCGAGGGCCGGTCCGGTGTACGAAATCACCGGCATCAGACCACCGCGCAATGCATGACGAATCACAACATCGCGCTCGCTCAATCCTTTCGCGCGCGCCGTGCGGATGTAATCTGAGCGCAGCACTTCGAGCATTCCCGCGCGCGTGAGTCTCGCAATGTAAGCCATGTAAAGCGCAGATAGCGTCAGTACCGGCAAGACGAGATTTCGACTCGGAAAACCGTCCCAGCGAGATGGCGGCAGCCAGTAGAGTCCAAGCGAAAAGATCAGGACCAGGATTGGACCAAGCACAAAGTTCGGCACAGAGATACCGAGCATCGCAAGCGCCATCGAGCCGTAATCCCACTTCGAGTTTTGTTTCAACGCCGCAATGCAACCGATAGTGACGCCGACAACGAGGGCGAGCAGGTACGCGAGAATGCCGACCGCGGCTGACACCGGCAACGAGCGTTTGATGATTGTATTTACTGACTGGCCTTCGTATCGCAGCGAAGTGCCGAAGTCGAGATGGCGAACGATACTCCAGATCGTCTTCCCGTACTGCTGATACCACGGTTTATCGAGGCCGTATTTTTCGCGAATGATTTTCTCGACGGCAGGAGACAGCGGTTTCTCACCCGAATAGAAGTTTCCGGGGGCGAGTTTGATCAACACCCAGGTGATCGAGATCACGACGAGGATCGTCGGAATCGTTACCAGGAGTCGTCTGACAATGAACCGAAACATTCGTTAATCACAGATCCGCGTTCACCGCGCTACTCGGCGGTCAAACTCGGCGTGCCGTAATCCCACTTCGCCCGGTCGCGTTCGATGTAAACATATTTCCACGCGAACAAAGACGCTGGATTCGGATACATGCCTTTCACGTACGGTTTCTTCAGCCAATTCACGGACGGCGTGTCGATAGGAATGATCGGCTGGTTGTCGAGCATGTAAGCTTCCGCCTTGGCAAGCAACTCATAACGCTTTTTGTGATCGAGAGTGCGATTGGCTTCATCCAGCATCGCGATGTATTTCGGATCGAGCCACCCCGTGCCGCTCTCGTCTGCCGAGTAGAAGATGCTGAGGAACGTGAACGGGTCCATGAAGTCGGCGCCCCACGCACCACGCGCGAATCCCTTGTACTCGAGCTTGGCTCGCGCTTCCAGAAAAGTCTTCCACTCCATGTTTCGCAGTCCCACAGTGATGCCGAGATTCTGTTTCCACTGTGCCTGCATCCATTCGGCCACGGACTTGTTAGCTGCCTGGCTATTGTAGATAAACTCGACCTGGTCCACCGGAAACTTCGGACACGAGAAACTTCCGTCCGAGTTTTGCACGACAGGATAACCGGCTTCGCCGAGTAGTCTGCGCCCCTCCGCTGGATTGAAGGCCGCACCTTGGGGCTGTGGATAACCGGCAAACATTCCCGTCGGCGTAAATGCGGTGAGCGGTTTTACGATCCGGCGCCAGTTCGCATATGCCTCTTTATCGATCGAGAGATTGAACGCCTTTCTAACCTTCGGATTATCGAGTGGAGGTTTAGTGGTGTTCATAATCAGGTAATCGATCGCGGCTTCCGCGCGGTCCATGTAGTCTTTCTTTTGTCTGATTATGTGAAGCCACGGATTTGGCACTGCGTGGTTGTAGAGCGCATCGAGCTCGCCCACCTTGTAGAGATTCATTGCGGTGGCGTTGTCGAGAATGGGAAAGAAATGCAGCTCGTCGAGCCTCACTGTCTTTGCGTCCCAGTACATCGGATCGCGTTCGAGCACCAGCTTGTCGTAAGGCACCCACGTCTTTACTTTGAATGGACCACACGTGACGATGTGCTCAGGCTGCGTCCATTGTTCGCCCCACTGCTCGACCACTTTGCGCGGAACCAAACGGAAGACCTGATGCGCGAGTAAGCCCAAGAAGAACGGCGCCTGTTGCGTCAGGTAGAGCCGCACGGTGTACTTATCGATAGCTTCAACCCCGAGATCCTCTGCCTTCACCGGGACAAATTCTTTACCCGCCACTGCGGCTTTGAGTTTTGCGTCCGCTTCGATTCGCGTTGTGCGTGCCTTCTCACTGCCCGGAAGAGTTAATCGCAAAGGCGAATGCATTTGATGGTGAAATGCGGTGTCCGGATCGGGAGTCGACTCATTCGGATCGGGAATATATTCGCTCTTTGCTTGATCGATTGGACTGTTGCCGATCGATTCCTCGGGCGGGTTTTCCTGAAAATCTCGCTCTAAAAGAAATTGGCCCGTTTTCGGATCGCGCACGAAGACGCGCTGCTCGTTCCACGCCTGCGCGTATTTCAGATACGACGCGAGGTAAGCGTTCCGCGAAGCAGTCTTCTTATCGAGGGCGCGCCTGAAACTGTAGACAAAGTCGTTTGCGTCGATTGGATCGCCGTTGGACCAGCGACCGTTAGTGCGCAGGTGAAAAGTGAACTCGGATGAGTCGTTGTTGATGTGCCAGCGTTCGGCTAAAGCCGGATCAGGCCCGAGAGTCTTCGGGTTGTATTCGACAAGACCTTCGTAAAGCGCCATGTAAAGACGGGCTTCGGGTTGGCCGTTACCGATAGCCGGGTCGAGTGATGCGGGTTCGTCGCCGGTGACGTAACGAAAGATGTCGCGCGTGGGAGGAGTTGTTGTTCCGAAGAACTCTTCGTTACTCGATGCGACAGTGCATGAATAAGTTGAGAACGCTAGCGATGCCAGCAAGACGAGTCCGATAATTTGTCTAAACTTGCCACTATTCATCGGTGCACCTCCGACTCAAAGCGAGTGGAAGTTTGCCACAAAAAGGCACAAAAAGCACATAAATGATTTTAGCCGTACGGGCTGAATTACATTTTGTGCTTTTTGTGCCTTTTTGTGGCTATAGCTTGACCGCGTATCCGAGTCCGTCGCCGACAGGTAAGACTTCGGCTATCAATTGCGGATGGTTGATGAAGTATGGATTGAACTCTCGCAGCGCTACTGTCGAGCTCTCGGTATCACCGGTCGCAACTTTTCCGCCCCACAGCAGATTGTCGACGATAACGACGCCGCCACTGCGCAGACGTTGCAAACCGAGATCGAGGTATTGTGAGTATTCTTCTTTGAGCGCGTCGATGAACAGCAGATCGAAAGTCTCTTCAAGATTCGGCATCACTTCCAGCGCCTTGCCGCGCTCGATCTCAACTCGATCCAGCACGCCCGCGCGTTTGAGATAGCCGGTCGCTGCGTTAATCATCTCGTCGCTGGGATCGATCGTCACCACGCGGCCGTTCTCACCCATGCCCCGCGCGAGATGGACCACCGTGTATCCGATCGCCATGCCGATCTCGAGCGCCTTGCGTGCACCCGAGATGCGCGCAGTGATCTCTACGAATCGTGCCACCTCACGGTCAGCGATCGGCACGCGATGTTCGGCGGCATACGCCTCCATCTCGGCGAGCAAAGGATCGCTCTGGGTTAGCAGTTGGTCCAGGTACTCAGCTTGTTCTCGTTGAATGATTGCGTCTACTCTTGCCTTCATATAATTCCGTCAACTGTCAGGATTATCTTGCGCGTCACCCGAGACTGAGACGTAGCGGCGTCCGAGGCCGAGCTGTCTTAATTTATGTTGCAGCGACTGCCGGTGCATATCCAGAATCTCTGCCGCACGGGTCACGTTTCCCTGAGTGTACTCGAGGCAGCGGCTGATGTAACGTCGCTCAAACTCGCGCCTGTCTTCACGGAAATCCGCCGTGAACGGCACCCGCAAACCGTCGATTTCAGCATCACTATTCTCGACAATGCCGTCTTTGGAAATGCCCGCAGTTATCTCGTCAGGCAGATCTTTCGGCGCGATCTCGTCGCCATCGGCCATGATCACGGCGCGGTCGATCGTGTTCTTCAGTTCTCGAACATTACCCGGCCAGTTGTACTCCATCAGGCGTCGTAATGCACCCTGGCTCAACGAACGCTGCGGCAGTTCATAACGCTCGGCGGCCAGACGCGTGAAGGTTTCGACGAGCAGCGGAATGTCTTCGCGACGCTCGCGTAGCGGTGCAATATCGACGGTAACAACACGCAAACGGTAGAAGAGATCCGAGCGGAAGTTGCCGTTAGTGATCTCCTGTTCGAGCGGGCGATGGGTGGCGCTCACGATTCTCACGTCAACAGGAATTGTCTCGTTTGCGCCGAGACGCTCGATGCGTCGCTCTTCCAACGCGCGCAGTAGTTTTGCCTGGACGTTCGAGCTCATATCGCCGATCTCGTCGAGAAATAACGTGCCGTGATCAGCCTGTTCAAACTTCCCTTCCCGGCGTGCTGCAGCGCCTGTAAACGCGCCTTTTTCGTGACCAAACAACTCCGATTCGATCAACTCGGAAGGCAGTGCGGCGCAATTAACAGCCACGAATGAAGCATTGCGGCGCACGCTGTTGCGTTCGTGCAGCTCACGCGCGACGAGCTCCTTGCCCGTGCCTGATTCGCCACGCACGAGCACGGTCGCATCAGTCTCCGCGACCTTGTCGATCATCGCACGCACTTTCTGCATCGCGTCGGAGTTGCCGATCAGTGCGCCACGCTGCGAACGTTCGACTTCGATCCGGCGTCGCAGTGAATAATTCTCGCGGCGTAGTTGAACTGTCTCGGCGGCGTTTTTAATTACGAGACGCAGATCGTCGAGTTCGAAGGGCTTGGAAATGTAATCGTGTGCGCCGGCTTTGACGGCTTCGACGGCCATGCGTTCGGAGCCGTGCGCGGTGACGATGATCACGAGCGGTGCATTGCCGTTTGCGCTCTTGAGCTCGCGAAGAAAATCGAGTCCGCTGAGTCCGGGAAGATTTACGTCGAGGAGGAGCAGGTCGGGGTCGTTTTGTTTGAGTAAGGCACGGGCGGCCTCGGCGGAACCTGCTTCAGTGATGTTATAGCCAAAGGTGGAGAGGGCGCGCCGCATGCCGTAGCGGGCAGCTTCCTCGTCGTCAACAATCATCAATCGCAACGCGTCTTTTCTCACTTCCTGAGTAGTTTAGGGCCGTGCGGCCCTAAACTCCTAGCGCGTTGCGTGCCACAGTTACTTTAGGGTTCTCTTCGCGGAGACGACGAGGATGATCGCGTCGCCGGATGGTCCAATGTTGAGTGTGCCGACAATTACCGGCTCGGATTCGCGCATGCTGATGTCGGTCGAGACGCCCGTTTGCTCGTAGGCGACGGTTGGAGCGACGGCGCCGTTAGCAGCGATCGCGCCCGGCATCTGGATCGGAACGCGAGCGCCGAAATTGAAACCGAGCATCTGCACTACTTGCTGATTCTCAGCGTTACGCACGAGTTTCACTTGCCGCACCTTGAATTGACTGAAGCTCGGCGTCACGTTCGATGCTGCGCCGGTTGGAGACGCCAGTGGTCCACCGATCCAGCTCAGATCTAAACGGCCTTCATTCTTTACGCGATTGATTAGTGTGGCGGCGAGCCGGTAGTTCTTGAATGGTAATGATGACCGCAACTGCTTCACTACCGGATCAAGGGAGGCTGGGAGTTTCGTGTCATCGACGTCCTGATTCGTGCCGACGATGAGATAGAGTTGGGTATCGAGATTCGCGTCGTCTGCGGGATCCTGCGCTTGAACGTTCATAAATACCGCAGCGCACAGTATGAGCAGCATCGCGGTGAGAAAGTTTTTGATCTTCATTGCGGGTCGTTCTCCTTCAATCGATAGGTCGTCCAAGGTGCGTCAAAGTCACACCCTAACACGCACGCTCTTACAGAAAGTTCCATCATCCACAGATTACACAGATTGATATATCCGTGTAATCTGTGGATGATCTTTCTACATCCTCACGCGCAACTGAAACAACGCCCCACCACCATTCCCACTAACAAGCGTCGCGGTGCCGCCAACCTCCTGCACACGTTTGCGTACGATTGCGAGGCCCAATCCGGTCCCGCGCTGACGAGTCGTAAAGAATGGCTCCCAAATCCTCTCGCGCAAATCGGCCGGCACGCCCGAGCCACTATCCTGCACGCTAATCACGAGTTCACCATCCGACTGAGCTGCCAGCAGTTCGACTCTTCCACCGGCTGGTGTCGCCTGTAGCGCATTGAGTAATAGATTCGATAACGCATCTCGCAACGCTGAAACCGACTTGCCTGCAAGCTCTGCCTCAACTTTCACTTGCAGATCGAGAACGATTCCCTGCTCCCGCGCACTCGCACGAAATAGATCGACAACAGATCGCACGAGCTCGTCAACGCTCAGCGGCTGTACCGCCGGACTTTCTTTCCTCGCAAAACTCAATAACTGCGTTACGCTCTGGCTCAGTCGATCAGTTTCCCCAACAATCAAACCGAGATCGCGTTCATACTCATTGCGCAAACTCTCATCTTCACGCATCACCTGCGCGATCGACTTGATGGCAGACAATGGGTTCTTGATCTCATGGGCCACTGTTGCCGCCATGCGCCCGAGTGCCGCGAGGCGCTCGCGTTCGGCAAGCTCGCGTTCGAGTCTTAAGTTTTCTTCGAGCAGCCGTGAATCATCGATTGCGATCGCAACTTGATCTGCCAACAGCCCGAGTATCGTACGTGCGTCAGGCGTCAAACTCGCTGACGCTGCATCGACAGCCAACAAGCCCTGCACTTTATCTTCACGACGCAACGGGTACGCGATCTTGAAGCTCTGATCATTCAACACAGCTTCGTCTTCAACCGGCAACCAGCCACTCTCCTTCGATTTTTCAAGGACCTCCTGCACCCATGCTTCAGCATCCTCAACAAAGAACTTGAGCTGTCGCAGGCCGAGTGCTTCGGTCGTGCGCTCTTCGACGAAGTGCAAAAGATCCGAAAGATCTTTGTACTGGCCCGCATAAGATCCGATACGTGCCACAATCTCTTTGTATAGCGTGGCTTCACGTTCAAACAGCTTGCTAAAACGTTGGGCGAGGAAGCCGCGTAACGGAGCGGCCAGCAACGCGAGGGCAAGGATGAGCAAAGCTTCGACGAGTCCGGGCCTGACTCCGTATCGCTGCGTCATCCAGTCACCAATCGTGCGGATACCGAAGACGTAAACCGTCAGCACCACAGTCGCAAAAGTGACGACGACGAGACTCTCTTCGATGATGATCTCGAGGTAGCGATAGCGATAGATGTAATAAGCCAGCAGCACTGAGGGCAGGAGCGAGCCGAGATTCGCAATCGTCTTGAGATATAGCCCCGCAGTCGTTCCTGCACCCACCCCTGCTGCAAGCGCGGCAAAGATCACGACACCCACACCGATGAACGACGCCGCGAGCGTGCGCATGATGCGTCTCTCGCTGCGGTTCGTGCTCTTTCGCGCGATCAGCAGCTCAGTCAGCGCAATCAGCCCCAGCACGTACGCAATCCAGAACGCAAAAGGGATCACGAAGAACGAGAGCTTCGTGAACATCGGCGCGTAATCGCCGGTCCAGAGTGAAGGCACGGCGATGACCAGAAAGATTGTTGGGATGTAAGAGAGATAAACGCGAAACTCTTCGCTGCGATTGAGCGAGCGGCCGTGTGCGTTGGCCCATAGATAAAGGTGAACGTGCAACAGGAACGAGTAAGCAAAGGTGATGCTGACGACGGCGACGGTATCAGCGACGCGCAGCAATGTGGTCCAGGTGTCGTCGCCGAGATCGAAAAGACCGTGCAGAGTGATGACGAGATTGCTCGTGTGCCAACCGCCCATCGTCAGGGCGAGTAAGGCGAGGAGGCGCTCGATGTTGCTCAGCTTGCTGCGATGCGTGACGAGCTGAAACAGCATCCAGAGCGGCAGCAACGCGCCGATGCTGTAACCGATGACCTGAAGAATCTCGAGGGGATCAAGTGGGGACATCGGAAATTATTAGCCGCGGATGAACGCGGATGAACGCAGATCAGCGTTTATCAGCGTGAACCGCGGCTAAACTTAATTCGCAGCGGTCTTGCCAGGAGGCGACGTGAACGTGATCTCGACGCGGCGGTTCTTCCGCTGACCTGCGACCGTCGTGTTTGGCGCGAGTGGATTTGACGCGCCCATGCCGTTCGCCTGAATGCGCATCGGATCTACACCCGCCGTCTGAAATCGATCTGACAACACCCGCGCACGTTCCTGCGTCAACTGCTGGAGCGCCACTTCGTTGCCTTTGCTATCAGTGTAAGCCTCGATCAGGATTTGATAATCAGGATTGCTTGCGAGCAGTGCCGCCAGCGGCTCAAGCTTTGCCGATGACGCTGCAGACAACGTCGCGGCGCGCGTGTTAGTCCAGATCGTTTCCGGCAGTACTAATCGAAAACCGGTGGCAGTCTCTTTCAACGTGCCGTATTTCGCGAGCGTCTCTTTTAGGTTTGCCTCCGTAGCTCGTTTTTCTACTGCTCTTCGTTCAGCTTCTACGCGTGCAGTCTCGGCCTGCTTCTCGCCTTCGAGCCGCGCGAGTTTCAATTTCGCTGCGTCACTCTCAGCGCGCAACGTTGCGATCTCATCACGCAGTTGTGCGACTTCGACTCGCTTCTCACGTAGCTGATCGTTCGCAGTGCCTGAATCGCGCTCGGCGAGCTCACGTGCGCGTGTCTCTTTATCGAGTGCGGCACGGAGTTTGGCCACTTCACGCTGTGAAGCATCAGCACTCTCTTCGGCGGTTCGCACTGCCTCGTCCCGACGGCGAATCTCTTCACGATTAAGTCTTGCAGCCTTCCGCGCTGCGGCGACTTCTTCCGCGTGTTGGCCCGCCGAGGTTGCTTTGCGCGCTTCGAGATCAACTTCAGCTAGCGGCTGATTCAGTCGCCATGCTTTCTCCGCTGCCTGCAAATGATCTTCAGCAGTCTGCAATTCATTCGGTGCGTCCCCTGACGCGCCCGCATACTTGGCGAGACTGATTGCCTGACGCGCGCCGAGCAGTGAAACGGGAGTCTGGCGATAGTCAGCATCGGCAATCTCTGGAACACGCGCCGTGCGGAAGTAGTCACTCGAATTACCGATGTATCGCACGTCAACAGTCTCGACCTGACTACCATTCGGTTTCTGCGGTGGGAGGTTCTCCATCACCACCATCCGGCTCGGCACCTTCATCAGGAAATGCGGCTCGGCGGTGAGGATGAGCGCGAACGTTTGCAGCGGTGTGGTGACGTCGATCTTGGAATCAACAAAAACACTGCCGCCGCGTTTGATCTCGCCGAGGTTATCGACGTGCCCGTCAGGCGAGATGGCCCACAGAACGTAAGTGGTATAAATGCCGCCCAGCTCGGACGCGCGTGGCAGATCCTCAACGCTCAACTCCACGCGCGTGCCGCGGCGTCCGGCACGTTTCACCTTCGCCTCACCTTTCAGACGCGGCAACAGAGTCGTCCCGCGAAACTTGACTGTAACCGTTTCGTCCAGAGGATAAGTTATGGCTACGGTCTTACGTTCGACGTCCTGTTGGGCAACTGCGATGGAAACAACGAGTAGACAAGCGCTGAATGCACAAACGACGCGGCTGAAATTCATGACGAAACAACTCCTGGCTGAAATCTGGGAAAGTGGCTAGAAATCTACTATTTCCTTGATGCCTTAAACACGCGCATTGTTGCCGAATGGTCAGGAGAGGTCAAGACGAATTAGCCACGGATTGCACGGATTATTTAACGGATTTAGTCTTGCGGTAGGCGGCAAGCTGGATGATAAGGACAGAGATCCCCGAAATCAGCAGCATCGGGATCCAGCCCATCGGTTTGACGAACCGGAGGATTAGCCAGGCAAGTATCAGCCCTGATCCGACCCACCAAAGCATCAGGGAATCTCGTTCAACTTGTAACCGACGCCACGAACGGTCAGGACATATCGCGGATTTTTCGGATCGGTCTCGAGCTTCTTACGAAGTCGATTGATGTGCGGATCGATGTTGCGCTGGTAGCCTTCGTAATCCGTACTCCAAACTCGATCGAGCAGCGCATTTCTGGACCATGCTCGACCCGGTTCAGACGCGAGCAACTCGAGAATCTGAAACTCAAGCGGCGTCAGATCGACACGAAAACCGTTGCGCATCACTTCGTGACGACGCTTATCAATTACGAGATCGCCGACTTCAATGCGTTCGCCATCCGGTTCCTGCGGCGCCTGGCCGCCACGTCGTAACAGTGCCTCGACTCTGTACTCCAGCTCGCGCGGGCTGAACGGCTTTGCGAGATAGTCGTCAGCTCCGGCTTCGAAGCCTGCGACTTTGTCTGATAGCGCGTCATGTGCAGTCAGGAACAGCGCCGGAGTTTGAATGCCGCGATCGCGAACTCGTTTCAGTAGCTCAATGCCGGACATACCCGGCATCGATACGTCGAAGATGAAACAATCGAATCGTCCCGCGATGGTGGCTTCAAGTGCCGCCATGCCGCTTTCGCGTTCTTCCACTTGAAAGCCCAGCCGGCGGAAATACTCGGCCAGGAGAAGTCTCATATCGGTATCGTCATCTGCGATGAGAAGACGTTTACCTGCGTGCTTGGTGTTTGGTGTCGCTTGCTGTGCCAAATGTCTGATCCTGTCGGAGGGGATCTTAATATCACCCGCGATTTAAGCGGAGGATTATAACCCAAATTGAGGCAGACTCATGCGGGGAAAAGATTTGCATGATTCATGCCCAGAAACAAATCGAGCAAATCAGTCAGCCTTGACGCAAATAAGTGGGGGTAAGTATAGTTCTTTCTTACAGATTTGGGGCGATTTTTCTACCTCCCTTATAGCAACTGATCAGAGATTTCCGCAACCAGAGATGCGTGATCTTCGCCGCCTGTTAAAGTATTTGAGACCTCACTGGCCAATCTTCACGCTGGCCACTATGGCGATGGTGCTCGTCGGTTTACTTGAGACCGCCACCGGCAGTTTGATCGTGCCAATCTTCGATCAGGCATTTGTTCAAGGCGTTGGTCAGCGTACCCCGACGATTTTCGGCCTGCAACGGTTAATTCCCGAGGCTCCGCTCGGCGCCTGGAAAGTGATCTCGATCCTGCTGATCGTTTTCACGCTCGCCAAGGGCATCGCGGAGTACTTTTCTACTTACCTGATGGCGCGAATTGGCCAGTCGGCAGTGCTCAAGTTGCGCCAGGATCTATATAGCCACCTGCTGGAACAGTCTGCCACCTTTTTCGAGCGACATCGAACGAACTACCTTGTTTCGCGACTCGTCTCCAGCGCGGCGGCGATCGAGACGGCAGTCACGAGCACACTCCGCGACATGCTGCGCGAGACGTTCACGCTAATCTTTTTTCTCAGCGCGTCCTTTTATTACAGTTGGCGACTCGCCCTCGGATCGCTTCTGATTGCCCCCGTGATCGCAGTGTTGACAGCGAAGTTTGGACGCGCACTCCGCAATCTGGCGCGTGAAAGTTTCGAAGGCAGCAAACAACTGACTGACACCGCGCAGGAAGCCCTTGCAAACCAGGGAATCGTGAAGGCGTATCGCGCGGAGAAACGCGAGTCAGAACGTTTTACCCACGTAGCGAAAAAGATTGTGCGAGCTAATCTGCGTAGTGCGAGTATCGCCGGCGCTTCACCGCCGACGATCGAGATGATCGGAATTCTCTTCGTCGTGTTGCTGTTGTTCTTCGGACAGCGTGAGATCATCGCAGACCGGATGAACACGGCACAGTTCGTCACGTTCCTCTTCTTCCTGTTCCGCAGTTACGACCCGATGCGGAAGCTCTCGCGACTGCAAAACAGCATGGAGCAAGCGCTCGCTGCTGCGCATCACGTGTGGGAAGTGATGGACGAGCATTCAACGATCAAGGAGAAGCCCGGCGCGACCGAACTGCCGGCGTTGAAGAAAGAGATCGAGCTGCAAGATGTTTCGTTCGGCTATTCGAATGAGACGAAATCGGTGCTGCGCGATGTGAGTTTGAAAGTTAAGGCAGGCACGATGGTGGCGCTCGTGGGCCAGTCAGGCGGTGGCAAGTCGACGCTGACAAAACTCCTGCCTCGTTTTCACGATCCGAGCTCCGGTGCAGTCTTGTGGGACGGCGTTGATATACGAGAAGCGACGATCTCCAGCCTGAGAAAGCAGATCGCACTCGTCACTCAGGAGACAGTCCTCTTCAACGACACGGTTCGTCATAATATCGCTTATGGAAAGCCCGAGGCGACTGATATCGAGGTCGAAGAAGCGGCGCTGATCGCATTTGCGCACGACTTTATTCGCGAATTACCTGATGGTTACGATACGATTGTCGGCGAGCGCGGCATCTTTCTTTCCGGCGGCCAGCGCCAACGGCTCGCTATCGCCCGTGCAATTCTGGTAAATGCGCCAGTTCTGATCCTGGACGAAGCTACGTCAGCGTTAGATGCTGAGTCGGAGCGACTGGTCCAGAGCGCGATCAGCAACCTGGTCCGAAATCGCACCACGATTGTGATCGCGCATCGTTTATCGACTGTGCGGCGTGCGGACGTGATTGTCGTGATGGAAGCGGGACGGATCATCGAGATGGGAACACACGCCGAATTGCTTGCCAAAGGCGGGAAATATCAAAAGCTTTACGAGCTGCAATTCGCGGACGAGGAAGAGGATCCACAGATTGCGCAGATGGCGCAGATTTAATCTGTGGAATCTGTGGATAAAACAAAATGAAATCAATGACCGGATACGGCAAGGCGATGGTGGCGGGAGACGACTTCTCCGTCTCTGTCGATCTCAAGACCGTCAACAATAGATTTCTCGATATACATCTGCGCGTCGGATCCGAGCTTGCTTCTCTCGAACCGTCGATCAAAAAACGTATCTCTTCGAGACTCTCGCGCGGCCGCGTTGACGTCACCGTCAGCATGGAACGCGTGTCGCAAATCGCCTACGAGATCAATCGACCGCTCATCGCCGGCTACGTCAGCGCGTTGAAGCAGCTTCAAAAAGATTTTGATATCGCCGGCGAGCTCGACATCAACGTCATCGCACGTATCCCCGGCGCATTGCAGCCTGCTCGCAACGGCATCGACGAACGAATGACTGCCGCTCTCGAGCGTGCGATGGACCAGGCACTTGACGAGCTCGAGCGAATGCGTGAGCAGGAAGGCGAAGCGCTCAAGACCGAGCTGCGCGAACGAGTACTGAAGATCGAAACACTCGTGCCCATCATCGAGTCGTCTGCAGCGGGGCTTGCCGATGCATATCGTCTGCGATTGCAAAAACGAATCGGTGAGCTGTTGAACCGTGGTGGACAGGTTGTCGAGATCGATCCGGTGCGACTGGCCCAGGAAGTTGCTTATCTCGCAGACCGCAGTGACGTCAGTGAAGAGATGGTGCGTTTGCGCAGCCATCTATCGCAGTTTCAGGAAGCACTCAATGCTCCGGGCGAGGCGGGAAAGATGCTCGATTTCCTTTTGCAGGAGCTAAATCGCGAGGCCAACACGACACTTTCAAAATCTACGGACCTCGTGATCAAGGAGGCGGGTTTGGCAATCAAAGCAGAAGTGGAGAAACTTCGCGAGCAGGTTCAGAATGTCGAGTAAAGTGAAAGAACTGCAACTGGCTGGACCAGTCAATCACGCTCCTTCAAGAGGAACTCTCTTCGTCGTCAGCTCACCATCGGGCGGCGGCAAAGGCACCATCATTAGACACGTGCTGGATTGTGTGGATAATCTTAGCTATTCTGTCTCGTACACGACTCGTGCGCCACGGCAGAGTGAAGTCGATGGCCGCGAGTATTTTTTTGTCAGCCTTGAAACTTTCGACGAGATGGTAGCAGCGGGCGAGTTTCTCGAATCGGCCTGCGTACACGGAAATTTTTACGGCACGTCGAAAGAGCAGATCCTTAGCGAGACTGCCGCCGGTTCCGACATCATTCTCGAAGTCGACGTGCAGGGCGCCGCGAGTGTGCGCAAGTTGCTGATGGATTCGGTGAGCATATTTATCCTGCCGCCTTCTTACGAAGTGCTGAAGCAACGCCTGATCGCGCGTGGGACAGATTCGCCGCAACAGTTGGAAGTGCGTTTGCGGAATGCGCCGGAAGAGTTAAAACAGTATTCAGCGTTTGATTACGTAATCATTAACGATGAGATCGACAGGGCGGCCGCGCAGCTAGCTTCGATCATTTATGCGGAGCGCGCGCGATGCATGCGCCAGGAGCCGCTGGTGCGGGACGTCATCCAGAAATTTAAAAGCAATTCAATCATAGATTCATTAGACTGAAGGAGCTGCAGAGTGCCTACACCGACAGAGTTAATTGAGACGGACGTTGAAGGAAGTAACGGGCCGGAAGTTGATTCGAAGTACCGTTTGATCATCCTCGCCGCGAAACGCAGCAAGCAGTTGCAACGTGGCGCGTCACCCAGAATTGAGATCGATCCGCAGAAGCACAAACCGACGCGCATCGCATTGGAAGAAGTAATGCGCGGCCGCGTGCATTTTGATATCAAAACGGATGGGGAAGAGTAGTTCCTATAGGACATATAGGACCTATTTTTTACATGCCTTTGTAATCTGGACCACCGCCGCCCTCGGGCGTTACCCAGTTAATGATCTGGTACGGGTCCATGATGTCGCAGGTCTTGCAGTGAACGCAGTTTGAGAAGTTGATCTGCAAACGCCGCTTGCCGTTTCCACCGTCTTCAACCATCTCGTACACCGCCGCCGGACAAAACCGCTGACACGGGTTTCCGTACTCCTCCGCACAACGCGTCGAACAGATATTCGTGTCGAGCACGTGCAGGTGGGCCGGCTGGTCCTCGTCATGGCCCACCGCGGCGTGATAGACGTCGGTAACTTTATTGAACGTCAGCTTGCCGTCGAAGCGCAGGTCCTTGTAACGCTGCTCGATCCGGTCGCCTCGATATCCATACGCCGACAACTTCTTCATCTCTTCGTGACCAGCGACGGCCGCGTCGCGATCGAAGATTCCCCATGCGCGCCCACCGGTTACGAACTGCAACCCCGCATTGCACAGACCAAGCCAGCGTCCATGTTTGAACGCGGCGTGAAAATTTCGCACCTTGCGCAGTTCGGGAACGATCCAACTGTCGTTGACTACCTGTTCGTACTTCTGCAACTGTTTGGCCGAGTAATCACCCGCTTTCAACGCCTCGAAGATTACTTCAGCCGCCAGCATGCCGCTCTTAATCGCGGAGTGAATTCCCTTCAATCGCTGCGGATTGAGAAGTCCGGCGCAGTCGCCTGCCAGCAGCACTCCATCAGCGTACATGCGTGGCATCGCGAAGTAACCACCGGCCGTGACTGTCTTCGCACCGTAGCGAATCATCTTGCCGCCTTCGAGTAGCTTCGCGATGTACGGATGAGTCTTGTAACGCTGAAACTCAGCATGTGGATCGATTAACGGATCTTTGTAATCGAGACCGGTGACGTAGCCGATGTTCACGACATTGTTTTGCATGCCGTAAATCCAGCCACCGCCGTACGTCGATGTGTCGGATGGGAAACCGAGGGTGTGTGTAACGCGTCCGGCCGGATAACGATCGTCAGGCAATTCCCAAAGCTCTTTCACTCCGACGCTGTAGGTTTGTGGCTCGCGTCCTTCATCGAGTCCGAGACGCTCGATTAACTTTTTCGTGAGCGAGCCACGTGGTCCTTCGCCGAGCACAGTCACCTTCGCGCGCAGATCGACGCCCGGCTCGTAATTGGCTTTGCGCTTCCCTTCCTTATCGATGCCTTTGTCACCGGTGCGCACGCCGAGCACGCGATCGTTGTCGTCATAGAGCAAGTCAGCGCCGGGAAACTCCGGAAAGATGTTGACGCCGGCTTCTTCAGCCTCCTCGCCGAGCCATGCAGTCAAACGATTCAGCGAGACGATATAGTAGCCGTGGTTCTTGAGCGGAGGCGGCGTGATTGGCGATCGCAGCGCAAATTTCGGAGTGAGATAAAGAAAGTAATCTTCTTTTACCGGCGACTCGAGCGGCGCGCCCTGTTCTTCAAAATCCGGGATCAACTCGCGGAGCGCTCGCGGATCCATCACCGCGCCGGAAAGTATGTGCGATCCGACCGCCGCGCCCTTTTCGATCACCGCGATCTCGACGTCGCCGAGGGATTTGTCTTCTTTGACCAGTCGCGCGAGGTGCAGCGCGCCACTCAGATTCGCGGGGCCGGCGCCTACAAACACGACATCAAACTCTAACGTTTCTCGTTCCATATCCACAGATTACACAGAACACGCCAATTGGTTCAATTCGCGAAACGGGGTAATCTGTTCGTATGCCAAATCATCTTATCAACGAGACCAGTCCTTATCTCCTGCAGCACGCAAACAATCCGGTTGATTGGTACCCGTGGGCCGACGAAGCGTTTGAAAAAGCGCGACGCGAGAACAAGCCCGTCCTGCTCAGCATCGGTTATTCGGCGTGTCACTGGTGTCACGTGATGGCGCACGAATCCTTTGAGAACGAAGACATCGCGCGGCTTATGAACGAGAACTTCGTGAACATCAAGGTCGATCGCGAAGAGCGCCCCGACCTCGATCAGATCTACATGAATGCTGTACAGATGATGACGCATCACGGCGGCTGGCCGATGACGGTTTTCCTCACTCCCGATGCAGTACCGTTTTATGGCGGCACGTATTTCCCACCCCAAGATCGCTACAACATTCCCGGATTTCCAAGGGTTCTGATTGGCGTCGCTGAGGCTTACAAAGAGCGGCAGGAAGACATCCTTGAAACTGGTACGTCGCTGATTACAGAGCTGCGCAGGTTGAGTGAAACAGGCGGTTCCGATCATCCGATCGAGCCGGAGCTGCTCGATGCTGCTTACACCGGCATGATCCGAAATTACGATTCAGTTAACGGCGGCTTCGGGGGCGCGCCAAAATTTCCGCCAGCGATGTCGCTCGAGTTCCTTTTGCGCACCTATGCGCGCACTGGCAACAGCGACGCTCTCCAGATGACGAGCCACACGTGCATGAAGATGGCGAATGGCGGCATGTACGACCAATTGGGCGGCGGTTTTCATCGCTACTCGACTGACTCGCGTTGGCTCGTGCCGCATTTCGAGAAGATGCTCTACGACAATGCCCTGCTCTCACGTCTCTATCTTCATTATTTCCAAGTGAGCGGCGATGAACAGGCACGCGCGACAGTCGAGGGCATTCTCGATTACGTGCTGCGCGAAATGACGCATCCTGAAGGCGGGTTTTATTCCACTCAGGACGCCGACTCGGAAGGTCACGAAGGAAAGTTCTTTGTCTGGGACATCCAGGAGATCCGCGACGTGCTCGGTGAGACTGCGGCTGCACGCTTCTGCGATTACTACAACATCACTGAGGCAGGTAACTTCGAAGGCAAAAACATTCCGAACGTCACGCGCACACTCGAAGACGTCGCCGTCGCACATAGGCTTTCCGTAGGCGAGCTGCAAGCGTCACTGAACGAAAGCAAGCGAATCCTTTTCGACCGTCGCGAAAGGCGCGTCAAACCCGATCGCGATGAGAAAATCATCACCGCATGGAACGGGCTGATGATGTCGAGTTTCGCTGAGGCAGGCATCGTCTTAAATCGCCCCGATTACACAGACGCCGCGAGAAAAAACGCGGAATTTGTACTTTCAAACCTGCGGCAGAACGGAATGCTCCTGCGCACCTGGAAAGACGGACAGGCAAAGTTCAATGCCTATTTGGAAGACTACGCCTTCCTCGCTGAAGGCTTACTCACCCTGTTTGAAACCACTGGAGAATTCCGCTGGCTCACGAAGTCGCTGGCTTTGACGGTGCAGATGGTCGCCGAGTTCTGGGATGATGACGCCGGTGCTTTCTTTTTCACCGGTAAATCTCACGAAAACCTGATCGTGCGTTCCAAGGATTTCTTCGATAATGCGACGCCATCCGGCAATTCGGTGGCCGCCATGCTCCTGCTCAGACTCGCAATCCTCGACGGGAAAGAGAAGTTCCGTAATCTGGCCACGGCGACACTTGGCGAGGTCGCCGATCAGGTGCGGCGGTATCCTTCCGGCTTTGGATACGCTCTTTCCGCCGTGGATTTCCTTCTCTCAACTCCCAAGGAAGTGGCAATCGTCGGAAACACGCCTTTTGACATCCAGCCAATGCTCGGCGAAGTTTGGCGCACCTATTTGCCAAACAAGGTCGTCGCCGCGAGTTTTGGCGTCGACATCATTCCACTTTTGGAGGGTCGCTCTCCGGTAAACGGCCTGCCAACTGCGTACGTTTGCGAACATTACACCTGCAAACAACCAGTAACGGAGCTTTCTGCGCTACGAGAACAGCTTTTTACATGATGAGATTGGCCAGATAGTAAGATTTGTCATTGAAAATCGGGCGTTTTTCCTCTATATTGTCCGCTGTGCCAAACAGTGTTGGCACCATACCAAGCGCGCTAATCACTCACAATTCGTACGAAGAAGGATTGGGCCCCAGCAATGCTGCAAACCAACTGGAAGAGCACCGCGCTCATGGGCGGAATTTCTGCCGTGAGCGCTCTTTTGCTTTTGTCAGCCGCAGTCGCCACCGTTGACCTCGCATTGTTCACCAATATCGGAATTGGATCCTGGCTACTGCTACTCGGAATCGCGATCGCAACGAGCCCGCTTACTGTTCGTGTGGCCAGCGACGACGGCATCCTTCGCAGCCGCGAATCGATTGCCGACTCGTTCGTCCTGCTCGCGGTCATGCTCTACGCGGTGCCACCGTCAAACACCGCTGGTCCAGCAGTACTGCTGGCGGCAGTCGTCGCTTTCGTTTCCACTTATCGCATTGCCACGAATCGTGAAGTCGTGCTCAAGACCGGCATGGCCGTGGTCTCGACGTTCATCGCCGCCTCGCTGTACGGTGCGCTGATCGATCTGTTTGCCGGGCAGAGTGAACTGCCTGCACAAGGCGCGCTGCCATTGAACGTTTACCTGATCCCGCTGCTCGTCGTCGCCGCTCTGCAGTACGCTCTCAGCACGATTGCTACTGCATGGTTCATAAGTTTCGAAGCCGGCAAGTTCACGTTCATTCCGACTCCGGAAACAGTCGTCTGGACTCTCACGACAAAACTCGCCGGCGCCGCCTCAGCTTCGCTCTTCTACGCGGCCGTTCTGAACCAGACACTTGCATACGCTGTTCTCGGTTTATTGATTTCCCTACTCGTCTATCTTCTCTATCGCTTCAACGAGCGACGCCTCGAACAGATCCGCGACGCTGAAGCTGAGCGGCGCCGTCACGTCGAAGAGATGGCGGAGATTCACATGAACACGATCGAGTCGCTCGCGATTGCGATCGACGCGAAGGATCAGACGACTCACGGTCACGTTCGCCGCACACAGCTCTACGCCACACAGATGGGCAAGCTCTTCAACGTCTCCGAATCTGACCTGCGCGCGTTGCATGCGGGCGCGTTGCTGCACGACATCGGCAAGCTCGCGGTGCCTGAGTACATCCTGAACAAGCCGGGCAAACTCACGGAAGCCGAGTTTGCAAAGATGAAGATCCATCCGGTTGTCGGCGGCGACATTCTCAAGCGAGTCAACTTCCCTTACCCGGTTGAAGACATCGTCCGTTATCACCATGAGAAGTGGGACGGTAGCGGCTATCCGAAAGGACTCAAGGCCGAAGGGATTCCACTCGTCGCGCGCATCATCTCTGTCGTCGATTTCTACGATGCCACACGTTGCGATCGACCGTATCGCAAGGGGATGAAACGCGAAGAGTCGCTGGCACTGCTGCGGAGTATGGTCGGAAGCGCATTCGATCCGAAGGTGGTCGACATGTTTGTCCAGCACGTCGAAGAGTTTGATCGAATGATCGACTCGCAGGACATCAAGGAGCAGGTTGCGTCTGCGCCGACGGAAGATACGCAAACAGCCACTAAACCTGACGCTGGTCTCGCGCCGGATATTCTCGGCGTCACCGAAGAAGGCTCGCCATTCCGATCGATCAGCGACGCGCAAAGAGAAGTTTTTGCGTTACACGAGATCGCGCAGACGATCGGCTCCTCGCTCAATCTCAGTGATACCGTCACGCTCGTCGCGAACAAGTTGCGCGCGATCGTGCCGTTTGACACGTGCGTGATTTACCTCGTTGACGATCCATCGGGCAAAGCGATTGCGGCGCACGTGTTGGGTGAAGAAGTCGAGGTGTTCAAGCGGCGGCGAATCAATATTGGGGATGGGATAACGGGTTGGGTGATCGCGAATGCGCGTTCGATGTGTAATGCATCGCCGGATCTCGACCTGATCGGTATTCCCGATGAAGTTGTGAAGCGCTATCGCGGCGTGCTCGTATCGCCGTTGCAGCGCGAAGACGGCGCGTTTGGCGCGATCGCGCTCTACTCGCAGAGTCGCACGTCATACTCGACCGAACACGTGCGTCTACTGGAATCAGTTTGCCAGCACGCTTCGAGTGCTCTCAATAATGCTTTGACTTATGAGAGGACGCGCGACAGTGCGCTCATCGATCCGCTGACTGAGCTGCCCAACGCGCGTGGCTTCTACATGATGCTCGAGCAGCGTATAGCAGAATGTCAGCGCATGAATCGTGAGCCGGTGGCGGTCGTCTGCATGGACATCGACGACTTCAAGATCGTGAACGATAAATACGGTCATTCGATTGGCGATCGCTTGCTGGCGAGCGTAGCGGGCGTCGTTCGTCGCGAACTGCGGCAGATGGACATCCTGACTCGCTATGCCGGTGATGAGTTTGTCGCGATCATGCCAATGGCGTCCAGCAAGATGGCGATCTCGATCAGCGAGCGCATGCGGAACGCGGTCGAGGATCAACTCTTCTCAGTACGCACGGGCACGATGGTCGGTCTGGGCGTGAGCCTCGGCGTCGCCTGTTTCCCGGATGACGGCGAAACAAGCGAAGAACTCCTGAGCGCCGCCGCTCGCCGGATGCAAACCGATAAAAACAGCCGCAAAGCGATTCTCACGGTCGCAGGCGCCGGCGTCAGTTCGATCGACATGATGACTTAGCCGCAAAAAGGCACAAAAAGCACAAAATGATTATTGAAAGGGCGGCGTCCAATCAATAATCATTTTGTGCTTTTTGTGCCTTTTTGTGGCGAAAGATATTTTCCCTTATAATCCGACGATTCATGAGCAAACAAACAGCAGCACCACCTTCAGCCGCTAAAGCCGAAGAGCAGCAGAGCTCTACGGGCGCCGGCGTCATGGATGCACCTCCGGACGTAAACCCACAACAGTTAAAAAAAGAGAGAGATGAGGCGAAAGAACGTCAGAAAGATCGTCTCAGCGGTCTCGACAAGGATCAACTCATTGAGCTGTACCGCCAGATGCTTCTGATCCGTCGCTTCGAAGAGAAATCGGCGGAGGTTTACGTCGCCGGCAAGATCGGCGGCTTCTGTCACCTCTACATCGGTCAGGAAGCAGTCGGCGTGGGCACGATCTCGGCTATCAGAAGAGACGATTATGTGCTCGCCAGCTATCGCGAACACGGTCTCGCGCTCGCCAAAGGAATGTCAGCCCGAGCGATTATGGCCGAGCTTTTTGGCAAAGCCACGGGCTGCTCGAAGGGCAAAGGCGGCTCGATGCACATGTTCGATAAGAGCCTCGGCTTTCTTGGCGGCCACGCGATCGTCGGCGGCCAGATTCCACTCGCAACCGGAACCGCTTTCGCGACGAAATATCAGGGTACAGATCAGGTAACGCTCTGTTACTTCGGTGAAGCAGCAGTCAACCAGGGCGCGTTTCACGAGTCGCTGAACATGGCCCAACTCTGGAAACTGCCGTGTATCTACATCTGCGAGAACAACCAGTACGGCATGGGCACTTCCCTTGCCCGAGCGATGTCTCTGCAGAACATCGCCCAAAAAGCCTGCGCCTACAACATGGCTTCGGAGTTTGTCGACGGCATGGACGTACTCGCCGTTCGCGAGGCGACGCTGCGCGCCGTCGAACGCGCTCGCAAAGAGTACCTGCCGACCCTCCTCGAAATTCGCACGTATCGCTTCATGGGCCACTCGATGTCAGACCCCGGAAACTACCGCACGCGTGCGGAAATCGAGAAGTACCAGGAACGCGATCCAATCAAGCTCTTCTCTGCGAGCCTGCTTGAAGAAAAGATCGTGGACCAGAAAACGTTGGACGAGATCGACCGCAAGATAAAAGAAGAGGTCGAAGATTCACTGCGTTTTGCTGACGAGAGCCCGCTGCCGGATCCGTCGGAACTCTACACAGACGTCTACGCGAACCCAATCGAACCAGGCCGCAAATAGAACCCGAACATGGCAATAATCACAATCCGCGAAGCACTTAACCAGGCCCTCCGTGAGGAGTTGGCCCGAGACGAAAAAGTTTTTCTCATGGGCGAGGAAGTCGCCGAGTACGACGGCGCTTACAAAGTCACCAAAGGCCTCCTGCATGAGTTTGGCAGCAAGCGAGTCATCGATACACCGATTACGGAGCTCGGCTTCGCCGGTTTAGGTGTCGGCGCAGCGATGGCTGGGCTGAGACCCGTAATCGAGTTCATGACATTCAACTTCTCGATCCTGGCCACGGATCAGATCATTAACTCCGCTGCGAAGATGCTTTACATGTCGGGCGGGCAGTTCAACATTCCGATCGTGTTTCGTGGTCCGAGCGGCTCGGCGTATCAAGTTTCGTCGCAGCACTCGCAGGCGATCGAATCGTGGTACGCATACTTTCCGGGGCTGAAAGTCGTGATGCCGTCGACGCCGGCTGACGCGAAGGGCTTGTTGAAGTCTGCGATTCGCGATGACGATCCTGTGATCTTTATGGAGCAGGAGCGGATGTATGGGCAAAAGGGCGAGGTGCCGGACGATCCGGATTTCACGATTCCGCTCGGCGTGGCTGACGTCAAACGAGAAGGAACCGACGTCACGATCGTGGCGCGCTCGTTGACGGTGCCGCTTGCTTTGAAAGCCGCAGAGCAACTTCAAGAGCAAGGTGTTTCATGCGAGGTGATCGATCCGCGAACGATTCGGCCACTCGATATCGATACGATTATCACGTCAGTGAAGAAGACGAACCGCGTCGTGATTGCGGAGGAGTCGCATCCGATCTGCGGCGTGGGCGCGGAGATCAGCGCTCAGCTCATGGAGCGTGCCTTTGATTATCTCGATGCGCCGGTGAAGCGCGTTTCGGGCGTGGATGTGCCGATGCCGTACGCGAAGAATCTCGAGAATCTCGCGATACCGGATGTGAATCGGATCGTCGCTGCTGTTCGCGAAGTTGCGTATTTGGATTAGTCCTTTCTACAGATTGCACAAATTATGGCAACCAAAGTAATCATGCCGAAGCTCTCCCCAACGATGGAGGAGGGACAGATCTCGCGTTGGTTGAAGAAAGAGGGAGACAAGGTCTCCATGGGCGAGCCGCTCGCCGAAATCGATACCGACAAGGCGACAATGGAAATGCAGGCGCTCGGCAACGGCGTGCTGCGAAAGATCCTTATCGGCGAAGGACAGTCGGCGCCGCTGGGGCAGTTGATCGCCGTGATTGGCGAGCCGGACGAAGACATCGCGGCGTTGTTGTCTGAAGCACCCGCTCAGCCGCAGGTACAGGACCAGAAGGAAGCAGACGTACCGCCGAAGGCACCTGATGTGGCTCAGCCACAGCCGCAGTTGCAGGATCAGAAGGAAGCTGATCGACCGCCATCTGCACCCAATCTGGCTCCCGCGAATGGCCGCCAGCCAGAGGCAGCGGGCTCAGGTCGCATGATCGTTTCACCGCTAGCTGCGCGTATGGCTGCCGAGGCCGGTATCGATTTACGTTCGCTGCAAGGAAGTGGGCCCGGCGGACGCATCATCAAGCGAGATATTGAAGCAGTAATCAGTAAGCCTAAAGCCGCGCCGGCGCCTTCATACGTCCAGCAGGCAGGCGCGTCAGCTTATCGAGACGAGCCCGCCAGTCAAATTCGACAAACGATTGCGAAGCGACTCGTCACGTCGCTCGGCCCCGTGCCGCACTTCTTTCTCACCACCGAGATCGAGATGGATCGCGCCGCGGAGATGCGGAAAGGCATTAACGCTCTCGATCCCGATCTGAAGATCAGTATCAACGACATCATCATCAAGGTTGCGGCAGCGGCGCTGATTCAACATCCGCAAGTGAATGCGTCGTTCCAGGAAAAGATTGTTCGTTACTACGAACATGCTGACGTCGGTGTGGCGGTGGCGATTGAGGATGGATTGATCACCCCCGTGGTTCGCGCCGCTGATCAGAAATCGCTGAGCCAGATCGCGGGAGAAGTTCGCGAGTTGGCGGAACGTGCGCGATCGAAGAGATTGAAGCCCGAGGAGTATACGGGCGCGACTTTCTCAGTCAGTAATCTGGGGATGTTTGGGATTGATGAGTTCACGGCGGTTATCAATCCGCCTGAGGGCGCGATACTAGCTATCGGCGCGATGAGTGCAAAACCTGTGGTGCGTGAGAATGAGATCGTGATCAGGCAGATGATGCGCGTGACTATGTCGTGCGATCACCGCGTAATCGACGGAGCCACCGGCGCGAAGTTCTTACAGACGTTCAAGAAGATCTTAGAGAACCCCTTATACCTCGTCGTATAAGTACACAAAAGGCACAAAAGAACAAAAAGCACAAAATGTTTATTGAAAGGGCGGCGTCCAATCAATAATACATTTTGTGCTTTTTGTTCTTTTGTGCCTTTTGTGTACTAGTGTTCTATGCGGCGCGGACGGTTTCGCGCTTAAAGCAGCTCGCAATCTCCTCCGCATCGAGAGTGTCGCGTTCCATCAGCATCTCGACGAGACGTCCAATCGAATCACGCTCCGCAGTCACGACTGCACAGGCACGCTCAAGCTGTTCGTTGATTAACTCGGTAGTACATTCTTCGACCTTATCAAGCAAACTCTGGCTGCGCTGCTGATCCGGCTGTCCGAGGTGAATCGGACCGAGACGGCTCATGCCAAACTCGCTAACCATCGCCCGCGCAATCTCGACTGCGCGCTCGATATCGTTCGAAGCACCGGCGGTCATCGTGGAGAGCAGCACCTGCTCCGCAGCACGACCACCAAGCAACAACGCAATCTGATCTTCGAGATACTCGCGCTTCTTCATAAACCGATCGCGCTCAGGCAGCGACTGCGTCACACCAAGTGCACGTCCGCGCGGCAGGATCGATACCTTGTGAATCGGATCGCCATTCTCCACGGCGAGACCAACCGCAACGTGACCCGCTTCGTGAACTGCAGTCGCGTAGCGCTCGTCGTCGTCCATCATGAACCCTTGTCGCTCGGCGCCCATGAGAATGCGATCCCGGGCATACTCAACGTGCTTGCGAGCAATCGCAGTCGCATCGTCGCGAGTCGCGGCGATTGCGGCTTCGTTCATCAGGTTAGCGAGCTCGGCTCCGGAAAAGCCCGGAGTTCCGCGCGCAATCCATGTGAGATCGAGACCGTCCTCGAGTTTGAGGTTACGCGAGTGGACTTTCAAAATCGCCTCACGGCCATTCACATCAGCAAGATTCACGGCGATCTCACGATCGAATCGACCGGGACGCGTGAGCGCTTTATCGAGAATGTCAGGACGATTGGTTGACGCGATAACTACAACCGCGCTCGACTGATCGAATCCATCCATCTCGACGAGCAACTGGTTGAGCGTCTGATCCTGATCGGCAGTGGCGGAATCGCCGCTGCGGCCGCGCTTGCGTCCGAGAGCGTCGATCTCGTCGATAAAGATGATGCAGGGCGATAGTTTCCTGCCCTTGGCGAACAGGTGTCTGACACGTGCAGCGCCAAGTCCGGCAAACTTCTCCTGAAAACTCGATCCCGATGCGGCTAAAAACGCGACGCCAGCTTCCTTCGCCGCAGCTCGCGCGAGGAGCGTCTTGCCTGTTCCCGGCGGACCGTAAAGCAGGATGCCACGAGGAACTCGGCCACCAAGCCGGCTAAACTTCTCAGGATTGCGCAGAAACTCAATCGTCTCGGTTAACTCAGCACGCGCCTCGTCAACACCGGCCACGTCCTCGAATCCGACGTTCTGTTTGCCGTTGTGATTCTCAAGCTCGAACGATCCGCGACCGCTCATGCTTGAATAGATTCGCCAGCCGGCAAATCCGATCAGTCCGAGCGTCAGTATCGGCAACGCCCAGCCCACGATGCTCGACAACATTCCGGGTTGCAGCGGTCGAAACTCAACCGGCACGTTCTTCTTTCGGAATAGTTGGACGATTTCGGCCTGCGTGGTCTCGCCGGTCACAGTTGCTTCCTGAAGCGACCCATCGGCCTTCGTGACTGTCAGCGTCTCGCCTTCGACGGCGAGCGCCGTGGCGCCACCAGCTTCGGCAAGACTGAAAAGCTGCGAGTAGTTGATTTTTTGAACAGGCGGCTGCTGCCGTTGATAAGTAGCGATAGCTGCGGCAATAACTAGGGAGAAAGTTATGATTGCCAGACATGCAAGAGCGACTCTGCGCGTTCGAACAGAGACCCTTGGCGTGGGGGTGGGCATAAAAAACAAAACCTCCAAAAAATTAAAAACAATCGGGATTGGAACAGCGACGGAACTTCGAAGGAAGGACCCGCTCGAAAACAGCTAAGTGGCACTTTACCAGTGACTAATATGTGAAGTCCAGAACAACTTCGTGAAATATTGACCTGTCGGCCCTATTCTGCTGAATGAGATCGATATCGCCCAAGCGTTCATTGACACATTTCCGTACGCTCGCATAAGTCAATTTCGCCTAAATTCCAAGAAACAGAAACGGCACGATCGTTGCTCAAGAGACAGCGATTGCTTTTGTACCAACGAAACTTGGGCGTGGTTGACAAAAGGAGGAAGAAGAAATGCTTTGGACGATTTTTGTGATTCTTTTGGTGCTGTGGTTACTCGGCGTAGTAAGTAGCTACACGGTTGGTGGGTTCATCCATATTCTACTCGTGTTAGCACTCGTGGTGCTGCTTATCAATATTATCGGCGGACGCCGTCCAGTTGTTTAAAGGCAAACTCGCACACTGTTTGCCCTGCCCGACGCCCGACACCGGTTGGTAAGTCGGGCGTCTATAGAATCAGGCAAGTGGTAGATCAACTACAGTAATGATTCGCCCTACTGGATACAGATTCATTTGCGGATCCCAGTAGGGCGAACGTTTGTAGAAGAAGCGAAGTCGCGCTGAAGGACTGGCGGCAAATTCAGGATCCAGTGCAAGGAGTTGTCGAAACTCCTGCTCGACCGCTGGATCTTTCTCCATCATTTCGCGAGCGAGCTCTTCGAGCACGTAGTGTTCTGCGTACTCCTTCTCTTCAAAGATTGCATTGAAGAAGCCCCAGTGGGCCAGGGAGTCAGGCGCTTCGGGTTCGAGCAGATTCAGTATTACTTTTGCTTTCGTCTGGGCCACCGGCACAAATGCGGAGCCTGGCGGAAACACCCTCGTCTCGACTGTCTTCTCGGCGTCGAAGCGTGGCATGTGATGGCCTTCGAATGGTCCCTCGGGCCAGCTCACGTTCGTGAATCGATAACTCTCGATCTCCACCGGATGAAACTCTGCGAGAGTCTTCATCTGAATGCCGTGCGCTTTCAACACGTCGATCACTGCGGTCCATTGCGCGGGCACGATGTAATAAAGCGGCGGAGCAACTGCCGTCTTGACTCTCAACGTTTGATACATCGGAATCGTTAAGTCGAGCGGCTCGCGACCATAAATCACACGCAGATCTCCCGAGACCTCGCTCTGCTCTGTTTCGTAAGTGAAAGCCTTCAACTCGAACGGCGTAACTTCGTCAGTCAATTCAAAATCGATTGGAAAAAGTTTATCCGGGTGGTAAGCGCTGCCCATCGCTAGTGTGCGCTGATCGGCTTCACGGGCGATTTTTTGAAGTCGTTGTGGCTGGAAATTGACTTCAGTCAGCGCGGCGCGAAGAAAATCGTACGTTCCCATCACACGCGAGCGATAGTCTTTGATCATGTGCGTTTCGATCAGGATTCCCGGGCGATTTCTGAGCGGCACGTATCCGGTTGAGAAACGAGGCGAGCCGTTGAAGTCTCGCGTGCCCAGCTCGAGATCACGATTGTCGACGAACTCGAGATACCACGAAATGATATTTCCCGCTGCTTCAGTCGCAGGCGCGACTTTCCCACCGAAGACTTCGCGCTCCCATGCAAGCACAGCGTCGTCAACGCCGTCGTGATGCTCGTGGTGATACGTGATGTTGCAGCGATAGTCTGCGCCGTCCGTGACGTGGCAATCGATGAAGAGATCAGGTTGCCATTCATCCCACAGCTTGAGCCAGGCACGCGTCTCGGGCGTGTCGGCTTTCATGTAATCGCGATTGAGGTTCTGGTACGTGCTCGTCGTGCGCCAGCCCATGTCAATTGGACCGTTCTGGTTGATGCGATTGTAAGGACTCGAGCGCTCGTGGCCATCAGTGTTGTAGATCGGAATGAACAGAAGGACGACGTTGTTCAGTATGCCGGCAGCGGTTTGCGTAATCGCGATGTCGCGCAGGAGAGCGAAGCCGGCGTCTTTGCCGTCGGGCTCACCGGAATGAATACAGGCTTGGATCAGGACGACTGCTTTGTTCTGTGCCTTGGCGGCCTGCGGCGAGAAGGTGTGCGTTTCTGAGGCGATGACGAGTGGTAATTCCCTGCCCTCACCGCTGAAGCCGAAATACTGGTATTCAATTGATGGCGACGCGTGTGCGAGTCTGCGCGCGAAGGCGACAGTGTCTGAATAACTCGGTGTTTCGCGGTAGTCGGTGCTTTCGGCGTGCGTACGCCATTCCGGTGGGATTGATGTTGTTGACATAAGTTTTTAGACAGGACTTTCATCCACAGATTACACAGATGTTTTAAACAATCAGCGTAATCTGTGGATAAAACGTTTAGAGAGTAGTGCTACACGAGCGGCACTCCGAGCGCCGACGCGCATTCAGAGTGCCGCATGCTGAACAACGAATGTACATCACCCGCGTGAACCAACCAGTGATGAACGCACTGACCCCCAATATCCCGATCAGGACAGCCGCGTTCAACAGAAAATCCTTCACTCAACTCCTCTGGACCGATGATTGTGACCGCGTTCATACCCGGACTGGAACGGCCTGTCAAGCACGGTGTTCGCATACTGCGTTCTTAACTCATCCTCGACATCTGAATACGCCCGGCCGCTACGTCGCGGATGCAGCGCCGCCGTGTAGCCACGACGATAACTTTCCTCATCCGAATCAAAGTCGCCGGTGTAGTTAGTCCGCTCTCCTTCACGTAACTCTTCCCACCAGTTTTCGCGCAACTCGTCGAGATCTTCCGCGCCCGCCTTGCGCATCACGTCAGCCGCATTGTCCGCCTGGTCGCCTTCATCCGCGTACGCGATCAGCACGGTATGCCCATGTCGCAGAGCATCTTCGTAAAGATAAACGTCTTCGTGAGGAATGCCTTCACCTAATTCTTCCTCGACCTGATCGCCGACTGCCGAACCCGCCGCGGCACCGACAGTACCCAGCAACGCCGCGCCAACCATTCCAAACGCCAGCAGCGGTCCAATGCCCGGCACCATCAGACTCGCGACCGCTAACCCCGCGGTGGCGCCCCCTGCCGCTCCCATTGCTCCACCGACCGCGGCACCCATTGCGCGGCCCATGCCTGGCTCTTCAGTGTCGGTGACTGGTACACCCGCTTCGAGTCGTTCCGGCGCATTGCCCGGCCTTACGATTCCGATCCTTTTGTCTGGTATACCAAGACTTCTTAACTGTTTGACTGCATTGTCCGCTTGATCCTGTGATTTGAAAACTCCGGTAACTGCCTGCATGTTTATTCCTCCCGAATTGGTTTTGATCACTTTCTTTAAAGCGACTGACATTCCGCGGCAAGCAAAGAACGCCACCGACACAAATCGTTGAGGAATTCCGCAAAGCTATGTTAGAGTCGAAGGGCGATCAACCCAGTAAACACGAGGCTCAAATAGCGGATGTACGACATCGTAGACAAACACTGGCCTATGTCCGAGGGCGATGGAAAGGCCACCCGCAAGAAGCGCCCGCGCATACTTGCGATCACCACCGATTGTTGCACTGGCTGCTCCGGATCACCGGCGTGTATCGAGTATTGTCCGATTGAAGCATGCATGTTTTGGGTGCCTGACGAAGATCATCCTCCCTTCGGGCGCATCGAAGTCGATCCTTACCTGTGCATCGGGTGTCAGAAGTGTACGAGCAAAGGTCCTGATGGGGCGTTTCTCGATGGCTGTCCGTGGGACGCGATCGAGATGGTGCCGACCGACGACTGGGAAGCCGTGCACGGGATCACACTTCCGGATGCGCCGCCTGCGCCTCCAGCGTAAAAATTTAGCCGCGGATTTACGCGGATAAACGCGGATCTGAAAAGACATTTCTTATTCCGATTTGTGTTCATCCGCGGCTAATAATACTTTTTGCAGTAAGGTTCGCTTGTTCCTTGACGCGCGCGGAAGCGTCGGTTGCGGATGCGTAAGTGTCGATTAGAGGCAGATCGTCTTTGGTTCCGACTAGAGCAAGGGCACGCAGGGCTTCCCACACGCTTCCTTCATCTGAATTCAGACTCATCAAATCTTCATCGCGCGTGATCTGGGAGCCGTTTGGTTTGAAGATCTTGTTAACACGTCCCGGCAAAGGCGAGCGCAACTCCACAACCTTTCCATCACTTTGCTGAATACGAGCCAGCGGTGTCCTGCGGTTTATGTTCGTGCCTTCGTGCATGCTGCTCGCGACAACACCATCAGCAGGCGCTTTCAACACGTATGGCTTCAACACTGCAACAATCTCGTCGTGACCGCTGTTGTCTTTGAAGGTGACGAGCGCGAGGGCTGCGTTGCGCCGGACGATTGGCTGCTCGTCATGTACGAGTTTCAAGAGTGCATTGTGAAACTCGGGCGAGCTGTTATCAAAACCCATCAGCCACGCCACTGTCAGCCTAAACTCTGTCTCAGGATTTCCACTTAACGTGACTAACTGCGGATACCAACTCTTCGCACTGCCGTCGCCACGTTGTATGCGCTGCTGAATCTGCAGTAACGCATGCTGCACATGTCGGGGGTTCTTCTCGTCTGCGAGGTACTTCGAGATGTCTGCGTCAGATAATTCACGACCGAACCATGAGAAGTACCAGGCCAGAAAAGTCGCGGCGATGAAGAGTCCCGCTAGGATCAGAATCGGTTTTGATCCCGGAATGCGCTTGCGCACCTCTGACACTCGTATCTCCGGATGATTGCCGTTGCCAGTCATTTCAGGAAGGATAAATCTGGTAAAGCATAAGATAAACGATCACGCCCGTGATCGACACGTAGAGCCACAGCGGCAGCGTGATCCGGGCGATGCGACGATGTCGCGAGAAGTCCTGGCGGAGAGCGCGATAGAAGGTGATGATGATGAGCGGAACGATCACGATCGCGAGAATCGTGTGCGTCGTCAGGATCGTGAAATAGATGGGCCGCACGATGCCGGTGCCCTGAAACCGCGTCGAGCCGTGGTTGTAGTGATAGATGAGATACGACGTGAGAAAGAGCAATGAGACAACGAGCGCTGCAACCTGGCACGCGCGATGAGCAGCGACATTTCGCGCTCGGATGAATGAATAACCTGATAAGAGAAGCAGCGCGCTGGTCGCGTTAAGACAAGCGTTAAGGTGCGGCAGATACGAGATGTATTGCGAGTCCAAACTTACTGGACCTTTTGTGCTTCTTTGTTAGGGTCCATCCGCGAGACCATGGCGCGGACGTCTGGTGGCACGGCGCGGCCCTTGGCGTCGAGCAGTGGCGGTGCTTGCTGCGCGCGGATCTGGCCCCACTCGTTATTGCCCGCAGGCCCCGCGATCGACTTCTTCACGCCGGGCAACGGCAGACGACCTTCAGATTTGAGGTAGAGCAGCGGGTTGATGGCAAACATCAAGGCCATCACGAGACTCACAGTGATGATGAAGAGATTGTCGGTGGTGAGAAAGTCGCCGGATGAGATCACGCTAATGACCGCCATCACTAGAAAACCAAGCGCGACTAATATGCAGATGATGTTCAGCAGTCCGAGTTCTTTGCGCATCAGGTTAACAGTCTTTAGTGTTTCGCCTTTCCAGCGGGCTTGCGCCGCTCGCTAACTTCCCCATACCCACACCGCTCGCATTCCCACAGTGGAAACGATCCCGTCGGGTCCGCGCCTGACTGGTAAACAGCGCGATTCGAGGGAATGATCTTCCCCCCACACTGCGGACACACACGACCGCGGGTCGTTTGTTTCTCGACATCAATTGCTAACGGGTTATCGCTACTCATCCGTGGCTTCTATACTTTCTCAACACGATAAAGATCGAACAGAATATCGACACTGGCGGTATCAACAACACCAGCACGCCGATATTAAAGTTGCGAATGAACCGTGAGTTGGTGACGCTGGTCAGCGACGCCCGACACATCGAACACTGCGCATCGGCGTAAGTATTCGCCAGCAGCACGACTGCCACCGCGAACACCGCCAAAACCAAAAGTCGTCGCGGGCTCAAATTCATTACTCCTCCACTTGCGCCGGCGCGACTGGCGGTTGCTCCTTAAACTTGTACCGCAGCCCGGCCGAACGGAAACTGTCGGGGAAGAAAACAAACAACAGCAGGATACATACTACCAGCATCGGAATCAGGGTGAGAATCAGACTCAGCCTCTCAAACTTCAAGTGCATGAAATAAGCCATGATCAACGCCGCCTTGATGATCGACAGCCCGAGCAGCACGATCAGCATCAGGTGAATCGGCATCGGCTTGTATGCGAGGAAGATCTCGACGAGCGTCAGCACCACCAGCCAGACCCAGATCGAGATGAACAGTTTGTTACTGCCGGCGAAATGTTCTTCAACGTGTGCGTGTGCAGTCATTCCGGTTCCCTCCACTGATGCCTATTTAGCCAAATGTCCGCCAACGTCAACTGACATGATGTAGATCAGCGGGAAAACAAACATCCAGACGAGGTCGACGAAGTGCCAGTAAAGACCGCTGATCTCGATGTCTTCGTGCTTCAACTTGTTCACACGCAAAGCAACGATGAGCAGGTAAACCGCGCCCGAAGCGACGTGGAACATGTGCAAGCCCGTGATCGTGAAGAAGGTGGCGCCAAACAGCGGTGAAGGCGGCACGCCATCAGTGGTCGTGAACACCTGCACCCAATGCTCAGGCAGGAAGAACGGCCGCATTCCTTCGTGTATCAGGTGTTGCCACTCGATCAAGTGGAGCACGATAAAAGTCACGCCGAAGAAGATCGTTGCCAGGATCCACTTCCTCGCCTTCGCTTTGTCGCCTTTGCTCGATGCTGACACGCCAAACACCATCGTCAAGCTCGACGACAGCAGGCAGAACGTCATCACCGATGAAAAGACGATGCTCGGGTAGAACGGAAACGGAGTCGGCCAGACGTTTGACGCGCGCAAGTAGCTGTAGCCGATAAGCAGCGCCGAAAACGTCAGCGAGTCAGAAACGATGAAGAGCCACATTCCCAACTTGCGATGGCCCACGCGATAAGGAAAGGCCCCGCCTTCCCAATCCACTGCCGGAAAATGTCCCGCACGTGCTTCAGTGCTCACCTGTCACCTCCAAAGGAAAAGGAGTAGGAATAGGTAGATCCAAAGAGCGCCCATGAAATGCCAGTAAATCGCTACTGCATCTGCGGCAGCTTGTCGTTTTGCGTCCAAGAGACGTCGCGAGCGAAGCCACAGAAAAGTAAGTCCCAGCAAACCACCCGCGATGTGTACGCCGTGCGTACCGGTCAGCACGTAAAAGAACGAGCTATGCGGATGGGTCGAGATAAAGATTCCCTGCGCGGCAAGCTGCCGCCACGCGATCAGTTGTGAAACGAGGAAACCCAGGCCGAGCAGAAAAGTCAGTAACAAGTATTTTGAATACGTTTGCGAAAGACCTTGCTTCAGTTTCCGCCGCGCGATCTCGATCGAAACACTGCACAACAGCAGGAGCGCCGTGCTGCCGAACATCACGCGCGGCACGGCGATCGGATACCAGTCGTACGTGACACCCGAACGCACGATGTACGCGCTGCTGAGCGACGTGAACAACATCGCAATCGACGCCAGCGACACCAGCATGCCGATGCGATATCTCGATCCCACTACACCATCCGTGTTAATCGCTGTATTCATTCCGTGTAATCCGTGGCTAAATTCTTACTTAAAAATCAGCAACAACAAAAATAACCAAACCCAAATGCCGTCCATCGTGTGCCAGTAAAGCCCAACGACGCTGTGCCACGTTGCATTCTTCTGACCGTGCAACAGCCACCCGAGCCGCAGACGCCGGATCACGAGATACAAAATCAACGCGATCCCACCGACGAGGTGCGCGCCGTGCAACGCCGTCGCCAGATAAAAGAACGTGCTGCGCGGATGTCCCGAGAAATAGACACCGCCTCTCGCAAGCTCGCGCCACCCGATTAGCTGTGATCCAAGAAAAGCAACACCCAAAGCGAGTGTGGCCAGTAACCATCTCAGGTACGCGCGTGGCCGATCCTGCTGCAAAGATCTCTTAGCCTGATGAAACGTGCCACTACTAACAAGTATCAGCCCCGTGCTTAAGAAGAACATCGACGGCATCGCGATCGGTCGTCGCTCTTCTTCACTCGACATGATGTAAACACTGGAAAGAGCTGCGAACATCATCAGGACGGCGGCCAGCACGACCCACATCGTGATCCGGTAGGTAGCCGGTGAAAACTTACGCTTCGACCGATCCCCGCCGTGAAATCCATTACCGCCTGGCTTCTTACCGTTCGGTCCCGGAAAACCTCCGCCGGAGCCTATCCCCTTGCTCGTTACTTTCTTAGTGCTTGTGACCATTGCCGCTTGATACGTCGGCCTCAGCGTCCGTCTGCATCACGAAATCATTCGGTGCTCCCGGAACTGCAAACTCGTAAGGTCCGTGATAAACCGTCGGCAGCACGCCCGCGAAGTTGTCATGCGGCGGCGGCGTAGCGGTGGTCCACTCGAGCGTAGTCGCTTCCCAAGGATTGTCACCGGCCTTCTTGCCCTTGAAGATGCTCCAGAAGACGTTGAAGTAAAAAAGTAACTGCACGCTGATCGTGACGATTGCCGCGACAGTTACCAGGACCACGAGCGGATGCAGACTGTCGAGGAACCGGTATTCAGTAAAACTCGAATACCTGCGCGGCATGCCGACGATTCCCATAATGTGCATCGGCACGAAGATCGCGTAGACGCCGATGAACGTGACCCAGAAGTGAATGCGTCCGATAGTCTCATTCATAAATCGTCCGAACATCTTCGGGAACCAGAAGTACAGCGCCGCAAACATTCCGAAGATTGACGCCACGCCCATCACGAGATGGAAGTGAGCCGGAACGATGTACGTGTCGTGCATCGGCAGATCGAGTGAGCTCTGTCCAAGAATCAACCCGGTAATGCCGCCGGCCACAAACAACGAAACAAACCCGATCGCAAACAACATCGCCGTCGTGAAGCGAATACGCGAGCCCCACAACGTTCCCAGCCAGTTGAATGTCTTAACCGCAGACGGCACGCCGATCGAAAGCGTCAACACTGAAAATGCGATCGCGGAATACGGGCTCATGCCGCTGATGAACATGTGGTGGCCCCACACGAAGAAGCCCAGCAGTCCGATGGCAAAGATCGCGAACACCATCGCGCGATAACCAAAGACGGGCTTGCGCGCGAAAGTCGCAAGGATGTGCGAAGTCGCGCCCATGCCGGGAAGAATCGCGATGTAGACTTCAGGGTGTCCGAAGAACCAGAAAAGGTGCTGCCAGAGTATCGGCGAGCCACCGGTGTGTAGCGGAAAGTTCGGATTCGAGCCCGAGAGCAAGCCGCTGACGTAAAGTCCGCTCGGAATAAAGAAGCTCGTACCCGCGATACGATCGAGCAGCAGCAGAATTCCGCCGCCGAGCAATACTGGGAATGACAACAGGGCGAGCACCGCAGTCGTGAACCACGCCCAGCAAGTGAGCGGCATGCGCATCAGCGACATGCCTTTCGTACGCATGTTGAGCAACGTGGTGATGAAGTTCAACGCACCCAGCAACGAGCCGACGCAGAAGATCGCGATACTGATCACCCAGAGGTTCATGCCGGCGCCCTGGCCCGGTCCGGCAATCTTGCCGAGCGCGCTCAACGGCGCGTAACCGGTCCACCCGCCGATTGGACCAACAGTGCCACTGCCTCCCGTGAATGACGTTCCCAGCGCAGAGAGCCAGTGTCCAGCCGACGCATTGCCTTCGACGACGATCGCCAGCAGGATGACGATGAAACCGACCAGCGTTACCCAGAACGAAAGCATGTTCAGGTATGGAAACGCCATGTCTTCGGCGCCGATTTGAATGGGCAGAAAGTAGTTGCCAAAGCCGCCCTGTGGCGCTGTTGTCAGCACGAAGAACACCATGATCGTGCCGTGCATCGTCACGAGGGACAGGTAAAACTCGGGAGTCATCTGGCCGTTCGGCGCGCCTGTGGGAAACAGTGTCTCCAGTATGGGCCACTTCGTTCCCGGCCACGACAAATTCAAGCGCATGAGAAGTGACATGATCATGCCGACCAGCACGGCGGCCAGCGCGAGCATGATGTACTGGATTCCTATGACCTTGTGATCAATGCTGAAGATGTACTTCCGTATGAAGCCCGTTGGCGCCGGGTGCCGGTGAACGCCCTCGTGAGTCTCAGCTGACATTTATCATCTCCTCGTCGCGGTTTCTCTGTGCAATCTCTGTGTCCTCTGTGTCTCTGTGGTTTCTATGTGGCTACCACCACCGAGACACAGAGAACACAGAGATTGCACAGAGAAGAAACTCTTCTAATAAGTCGGCAATTGATGCTGGTTCAGCAGTTCGGCGACGCGCGCCTGAAACTGCTCCTGCGGCATAGCCTGTAGCGCCTGAACGTCTGCTTCAGGCAGCACGAGCATGTAGCTTCTCATCTTGAAGTGAAGCTGCCCACACAGCTCAGCACACGCCAGCTCGTACTTACCGACTTTGTTCGCAGTGAAGTGGACCTTGATCTCCATGCCCGGAACAAGATCCTGTTTGAAGCGCAGTTGCGGTACCCAGAAATTGTGAATCACGTCTTTCGATCGCAAGCGCAGCTCGACCGGACGATTGACTGGAATCACGAGCGCCGAAGTCACCGAGTCATCCGCTGAAGCCGCATCCTGCTGATCCAGACCGACGAAGTTCAGCGCACTGTCGTCGATTAGCTGTGGATCGGTGCGACCGAACTTGTTGTCCTTGCCCGCGTAGTGGAAGTTCCATTGAAACTGCTGCGCGACTACTTCAACCGTGTAGGAACCCGCTGGCGCGTCGTGCAGTCTGAGCGAAGCCCAAACGCTCTGGCCCATCACGCCGAGGGTAATAAAAACGACGGCGGTGATGACGGTCCAAAGCACTTCGAGTCGATTGCTGCCGTGCGAATAAGTGGCGCGATCGCTCTTCGAGCCGGTATCGCGATACTTCCACACCATCCAGCCGAGACCGACTTGTGCGGCCGTGAAAGAAATTCCGACCACCACTATCGTGATCAAAAACTGGCGATCGAGGGCTGGAGCATGCTCGGAAATACCCTCTGGAAACCACCACTTACCGGCCACGAACAGTAGCACTGAGAGCAGTGTGATAATCCAGATAATAACCGCAAGAACTCGTCCCATCGGTTACGATCTCCTTTTGCTAAGTTCAGATCTGTTTTTAAGCTGCGGCCTATCTATTCAAAACCATCAAGAGAAACAAAAGCGGCAAGTAGAGTACTGACGCCACCAGCAAACGCCGCGCTTGTTGCCGTGACATCGAAAATGCCGCTCGTAGACTGCTGTAGAGAAACGCCAACCCGAGCACGATTGCTCCCACGAAGTAAACGCGTCCTGACATTCCCATCACGGTTGGTAGCAAGCTGACCGGCAACAGCATCAGCGTGTAAACGACGATCTGTTGCGCGGTAACGCGGCCGTCGGGTTCGACGACGGGCAGCATCAGGATGCCGGCGCGACCATAGTCTTCGCGATACATCCACGCGATTGCCAGAAAATGTGGGAACTGCCAGAGAAAAAGGATTGCGAAAAGTATCCAACCTTCGAGACTGATCGTGCCGCGCGCGGCGGTCCAGCCGATCAGCGGCGGCACCGCACCGGGAAATGCGCCGACGAGTGTTGATAACGTCGTCCGCGTTTTCAGCGGTGTGTAAGCGAAGACATAACCCGCGATCACTGTCAATCCGAGTAGCGCGCTGAGTGGATTGACGAGCACGAGCAGGTAGATCTCCGCAAGAATCGTGATGCCTGCACCGAAGGCGAGCGCCTCCCACGGCGCGAGTTTGCCAGACGGCAGTGGACGATTTGCGGTGCGACGCATCAGGCCGTCAAGATCGCGTTCGGCGTACTGGTTGAGCGTTGCGATACCTGAAGATAAAAGCGCGATGCCGACGAGAGCTCGGAACATTGCGACATAGTCGATCGCGTTGCGCGAGGCGAGCGCGAAACCCGCCGCTGACGTCAGCACGATCAGAAACGTGATGCGCGGCTTCGTCAGTTCAGCGTAGGCCGCCAGCCGTTCACGTAACGACAAAGGCGTCCGCTCAACCACCGCGACCGCGGAACTGCGAAGATCAATTGCAAACTCTTCCATCAAGTAACCTGCTTGAAATCAACTGTAGGGGTGGCCCTCCGTGGCCACCCGTCCTCCAACATCAAAAACGCTACTGTCTCGCTCGGCTGGCAGAACTCGATACGTACGCAACGTCAAAATGATCGTGCTTACAAACACGAGCGCGCCGCACGCAACATGCGCCACCGTGATCGAGATCATCGGATTTAACGGCTGCGGATCGCCCGGCGATTTCAGGCGCGTGACGTAAGCCGCAATTCCGAGTGATAACTGCACGAATAACAACACTAGCGCTACCAAAGCCGGACGCGTCAGAAACTTCACTTCCCTGTGCCGTTGTAAAACAGTCAACGTTGCCATGCCGAGTGCGATCGTCACCGCCACTGCGCCGCCGATGTGCGCCAGTACTAATTGAATCGGCAGGTGGTGATCCCACGTTGCCGAGTGACGCAGCGTCGCTCCGATAACCAGTTGTAAAAAGATCGTGACGAGCGCCGCCGTGCACAAATATCGCAGCGGTAACACACCCTTCTCTTCCGGCAACGGCCTTGCTTCCATCCAACTTCTCGACGTGAAAACCGCAAGACTCACAGTCGTACAAAAGAAAAGCTGCGCGAGCGTCGCATGAGCACTCGAGACAGCGAGCGGCAGCATCAGTTTCACAGTCAAGCCACCGAGCAACCCCTGGGCGATCACAGCCAGCAAAGCGAAGATGCCGAGCTTGCGCACCCAGTCACGCTTCTCTTTTGCAAGGATGTAGAACATCAACACTATCGTCAGCAGGCCGACGGTTGTCGCGACCATGCGGTGACCGTGTTCCCAGAACAGGTTACCGACCATCTTGGGAAAGAACTGCCCGTTTGAAAGTGGCCAGTCGTTCGTCGCCAGTCCCGCGTCGTTACTGGTGACGAGCGCCCCGGCGATAATCAAGAAAAACGTCGCGCAAGCGACGAAAATAGCAAATCGATTAAGACCCCGGTTCATTACTTAAAGACTCTATCCACAGATTACACAGATTGTTTATGAACATCTGTGTAATCTGTGGATGAACAATCTGGATTAGTGCTTGTGGACCAATGACGGAAGCTCGAGCGCCGGCATCATCTGCAACGACGGCTTCGTCGAGCTGGTGGCCGCGCCACCGAACGCAAAGTCAGCCTTCGCGGCGCCATTCGCCGGTACGGTCACTTCCATCTTCTTCTCTTCACCGTTCGCGCCGCCTTCTCTCCACGCGACCACGGTGTACTTGCCGGCCGGCACGCCCTTAATCTCGAACGCGCCCGTGTCACTGCTCACTGCGAAGAGCGGGTGCTTCATCACGCCGATGTAACCCTTCATCCACGGGTGCTGATTGCATTTCACCGGAACCAGCACTTCCGCACGCGTGAAGGTCTTCTCGATTGGCGGCGCGCCATTCGCCTGCGACTGGTTCCACTCCGGATTCAGCTTTGGTGTCCAGTGGATGTTGTGCTGGGTGGCGTCGCTGTTGGTGATATTGAGTTTTTGATTTACCTGGATGCCGAGCACGTGTGGCGCATAATGGCAACCATTCTGATCGAGCTTGATCGGAGTCGGCGGTACCGGCCAGCTATAGTCGCCGACATTCTTGCCGCCTTCGACGGTGCCTTCTTTGATATAGACAAATGTGTTGGCGAGTTTGCCATCTTTAACGATGGTGTCGTCGGTCATCAGATTCGGATTCTTCTGGCCGCAGACCGGGTCGGCCGTCGTGTCGATTTTCCTTGGAGCGGGGGGTGTACCGTTATATGAGATTACGCCGGAAATGGTCCCCGTTGGACCGCTGTAGGGTCCTGCGTCGGCTGTCGTGCTGGTGTTCGTGGTTTCTTTATGGTCGCCACCACCGCTACACGCCGAGCCAAGAGCTAGCAGAGACAGTGCAATCGATAACACAAGCCAGACTTTTGTCTGCTTATTCATGATCAACTCCTCCAAACTAAGATAACTTTCGCATTAACTGTAGCACGGAAGCCGTGCCAACACGGAACGCGCTTGAAATCAACTGTAGGGGTGGCCCTCTGTGGCCACCCGTCGTTAATTTTGCTTTCGCAGTTCCAAAGCTAGTTGTCGTCCTAATGCCGCGCGCCGTCGAATTCGCACGTGATTCAAGCGCTTCTTCTTTGCGCGCGCGTGATGCTGCGTCGTTGCTGCTGTAGGCGCCGCGGTTGTCGCCGGACCTGCCGCGAGCAACTGTCGCTGCTCATCCGGACTCATCAGGAACATGTATCGCACCAGCAAACGCGCGTGATCGTGATCGTAGCCCGTCGCCGCCGGCGGCTGCGTCCCTAAATTCGCCACCCACTTATCGCCTTCCTTGCGGAACAGTCCACTCGGCATTGCCGTTCCCGGACTGATCTGCGCCGGATCCAATAACCAGCGGAACGTCCAATCTGGTTTCAAACGTTCAGACGCCAGCAGGAAGTTTGGCGCAATCGCTTTCGCGTCACGCGACGGATCGCCCGTAATGTGACACTTCAAACACGGCGTACCAGACGTAAACAACTGCCGCGCAAGCAATCGCTCCTGCGCCGTCAACGGCTGCAACTGCTCCTTGATGTATGGATCCTGCTGGCCTGACATCGCCATGAAGAACCGCACAAGGATCTGCAACTCGTTCGGCGAGAAGTTGAACGTCGGCATGCGGAACTGTAGATACGGACGCACACCGTTGCGGTCCAATCCGGGTTGCGGCAACAAATGCCCGGTCACATTGTTCCCAGCCGGACTCGCACTCGCCTGCGGTGAACCTGCAGCCGTAGCTTGCGGACTCGGAGATGGTAGCGCCGCGATCTGTTGCGCCTGCTCCTGCGTCTTCTCACCACTCAGCGACGGATCGTGCAGGAATCGCAGCAACCATGTCGGATCGACACGCGCGCCTTCACTCGTCAATCGCGGTGGCAATAGATCCTTGCCTTCCGGAGTCTGGTAGAACGGCAAATCCATCACTACCGATCGCTGTCCGACCTGAAGCTGATGACAACCCATGCAGTTGTACTTCTTGATCACCCACCAGCCGTTTTGAATGTCCTGTCGCCGTTGGTCCTGCGGATTGAAGAAGAGCGAACTCGGTACGTTTGAACCTTCAGCACCGACGCTGCCAAGTAAGAACGTCGTGAGCGCTGTGCGCCACTGCGGCGTCAGATACGGCTGCGGCATGCGCAGGCGATCTTTCGGATCTTTCTCTTTGCCTTCGTCGTAGATCGACGGCTGCGTGATCTTGTGTTCGAAGAAGCCCTTGTGGTTGTACCAGGGCTTCTCTTCTTTCTCATCGGGACGAAGCTTCAGCGGATCGTGTCCTTCTTCCGCGCGCTTCGTTTGGAGCGCAAAGTCGAGTCGCTCGATCGGAGTCGCGCCTTCGACCGTCAACTCTTTACCGATGCGCTGCTCGTCCTCGAAGCCTCTGATCTCGTGACAACCCGCACAGCCATACTGCTTGATGAGATCCTTACCCTTCGCTTTCAACTGTGGATCGTCCATGAAAGCCGCGGATGCATAACTCGGAGGTGAAGAGAGTGAGAAGAGATACGTGGCGATATCGCGCGCGTCTGATTCGGACAGACGGAAGTTTGGCATCACCGTCATGTTCTGCACTTGCAACTCGGCGCCATCGTTCGGGCAGCGCGAGTGCAGCTCGGTGTCAAACTGGAACGGCAGGTTTTTCTTCGCGTAGTCGTCAGGCGTCAGATCGCGCTTTTCTTTTGGACAGTAAGGCGCAACACGCTCGCGTGGGTTGTGTATCCAGCGCACGATGTAATCGAAGTTTGCTTTTTCACCGACACGCGAAAGATTCGCGGCGAAGTCACCGCCGATCTTGCTGTCGCCTTCGCCGATCGAGTGACAGGCAAGACAGCCACGACTCTCAAAAAGCTCTTTACCATGACCGGCGTTGCCCTGAGCCTGCGTCGGAAGTTTGTTATCGAAGCTGTCTTGCCAGAGGTAAGCAGCGATGGCCTGGATCTGTTCGGCGCCATTCTTGTCGCGCATATGTGCGCCCGGAGTGCCTTCCGGAAGTGTGCCGAAGCGCCAGAAGGTCGGCATCTTTGTTCCCGGCCGGAAACCCTGCGGATTCTCGAGCCAGACCGGCAGCCATTCTTTGCGCAGCTTGACGCGGACGTCTTTGAGGTTTGGTCCAACTTTCTTCACATCCTGCATCTGATACTTCGCTTGCAGGTTTAGCTGGTCCACCCGAGCGGCCAGCAGACTGTTGGTGACCTTCAGGCTATCGATATGCGCAAGCAGTTTCTTGACGTCGTCCTCAGAAGCTTTGTCTGATGCCGAGGCTTGCGAGTCGGCGAGCATCTGCTTCTCGTTCGCCGTGATCTGATCGCGGAGTTGGCTGATCTGCGAATTTGTCCCCGCCAGTGCGTCTGTTTCGCGATCGAAACCTTCGTAACGATGACAGCCCATACAGCCGCGCTGTGCAAAAAGATCGCGACCGAGATTCAGCGTTTCCGCGCCTTGTGTCACTCGATCCTTCGCGTGACACTGCTGGCAGCCGGCTTCTGTGTTTTCTTTCTCGAACATGGGCCACAGCCAGAAACGATGCCGTCCGTGTCCCTTCATGTCGCTCGTCGTCGCGCGTCCGTTGCCCCAGTGACAACTCGCGCAACCAAACTTCTCGGGATTGTGTAGCTGAAGGATCTCTTTGTTCGGATGGCTGACAAACGCACGCGACATCGCATCTTCGTTGCCATTCGAAGACTTCATGCTCGCAGGTGTCAGATCGAGTGGCTCGCGAATGCCTGCGTGACAGACCTCACAACGGTCGACAATGTTGTAAGCGTTGACACTGATCTGATGGCCGAGGATCGAGTAATCGTAATTGGCCATCTTGGTCTTTAAACCTTCGATGGCGACTGGGCCAAGACCGATCAGATGGTTTCGCAGGTACTCGTCTTTCTTCTTACCCAGTTCGGACGGGGTTTTCAGTCGCTCGGCTTTTTTCCCGAGAGCTTCCGCCTTTTGGTCACGGAGCTGATTGTAAAGTGCTTCGAGCTCGGCGTAGTTGAGTTTCTTCTCCTCAACTGACTTTCCGTCATCCGAAGGCAGTTCGACAGTTACCTGCTCGTCCCTCTTCGCTTGGGCCTGCCTCTGGTAACGCTCTTTCGCACGGCCATTGGAGATTTCAACGTTGTAGTTGATGACGGTGAGACGGCCGCGCTGGTTTTGGAACGTGTCTGTAATCGCGTCGAGCTTGCGTTGCGCAGACGCTACCTGCGTGTCGATCTCCTGTATTTCAGGCTGAACTGCTTCGCGAGCAGCCTTCTCATCGGCCTCGAGTTGTTGATACTCGGGACTCTCTTTAATCTCTTTCTCGCTCTTGCCGGCGTCGTTCTTGATGCTGTCGAGATAGCGCGTGTAGCGAGCGACAAACTCTCGCTGCATTCCCTTCCAGGGCCGTTGTCCAAACGCTTCATCGTAAAGCGCCCACGCAATGGAGATCGTCAGCAGCAGCGCGCTCACCATCATCCAGCCGCTGGTGGACTTGCTGGCGATCGGATCCGCAGCCGGCAGATCCGCTTCTCTTTTAATTAATGACTCGCGAGGCTCCGATTCAGCCACTATGATCTTCCCTCCACGCTCCTCATATGTTGAACCAGGGAGTTACCCACACATACTTGATGGTTAGAGCAAGACGCAAAACGAGTTTTACCGGCAACGCCAGCAACACGCTCACTGCGAAAAACTGAAATGTCAGGTATTGCAGCAGGCTCGTGCGCGCCAAAAGCTTTTGTTCGAACGCGTTCTTCGGAAATAGATTCAATGGGCGCAACCGGATCTTCTTGAAGTCGACCGTCATCAGCCAGTGAAAGAAGAGCGCACCGACGAGATAGAACCCGCTGACCACGATCAATCCGAAGATAAACTTACCGGGATTTGCAGCCAGAAATCCGAGATGAAGCGCTTTGCCGATCGAGCTTGTTGCGATCATGTCGTGCAGGTCGACGTTCTTGTCGAACACGACTGCGTTGTGGTCCCACGTCTGGCCCGGCCAGAACCAGATCCAGCCTGGACCACGGATGAACGTGCCGATCACGATCAAAACTATCCACATTAAAAAGCCCGCGCCAAACATCCAGAGCGCGAAGCGACGTTGTCGCAAGGTGTAGTAACCGTTGCCGAGTGGATTCGAGTCGACGTACGGAAAGACCATCAAGCCAACCATGATGATCGACGGCATCACGACGCCCGCGATCCACGGATCGAAGTAAACCAGCATCTCCTGAAGACCGAGGAAGTACCACGGCGCTTTCGACGGATTCATCGTCAGGTTCGGATTTGCCGGCTCTTCGAGCGGTGCGTTGAGCGTGATGGACCAAACAAAAAGAACCACCGTAACAATCACGGTGGCCAAAAATTCAATTCGGACAAGGTAGGGCCAAACGTGAAGTTCCCGCGCCCAACCTGGTCTCCACGGCTCGACTTTGCGATGGTGCGTCTTCGCCAGTTTAGGATCTGCTTCGAGCTCCTCAATCAAACGATCGTTGGCGACTGCCTGCCGGATGCCCATCCAGGTGAAGAACGGCACGAGGAAAAGCATGGCGACGATCGGAATGTTGTCGGGCGCCGACGAGACGATCCATAACTGGTGCCAATCCTGGACGTTTATGGCCCAGAGCGCGGCGATCACCAGGAGCACTACGAGAATGGTCCACTTGTTGATGAATCTTCGCATGTCAGTTTAACTCTGCGTAACCTCTGCGTTCTCTGCGTCTCTGCGGTTTTAGTCCTCTCTTTCACCGCCGAGGCGCAGAGGACGCAGAGGTTACGCAGAGATCATTTCTTTTTGGCTACGGCCTTGATCTCTGACTCGAGCATCACGGGCGCGGGACCGGAGATGCCTCCGTCTTTCCTGATGCGCCAGAAGTGCACCGCCATAAATATCGACGCGACGAGCGGAATGCCGATGCAGTGCCATATATATGAGCGCAGCAGTGCATTCGAGTCGACGATCGATCCGCCGAGCAATCCAAAGCGTACGTCGTTGTAGGCAGTCAGTCCTAACTGCGGTCCGAACGGACCTTCGTGACCGAGCATCGGTGTCGCGCGCGCCATGTTTGTTCCCACCGTTACCGCCCAGAAACCGAGCTGATCGTCCGGCAGTAGATATCCCGTGAACGACAACAGCAACGTCAACACAAGCAGCACCACACCCACGCACCAGTTAAACTCGCGCGGCCGCTTGTAAGAACCCGTCAACACGACGCGAAACATGTGAAGCCAGGTCGTGATCACCATCAGGTGCGCGGCCCAGCGGTGCATGTTGCGAAGTAACTTGCCGAACGGTACGTCGTGTTCGAGGTAGAGAATGTCGCGAAACGCGTCGGCTTTCGTGGGGTGGTAGTAGAACATCAACAACACCCCTGTAAACGTCAGCACGATAAAAAGATAGAAAGTGATTCCACCCATGCCCCACGTGAACGGGTAGCGCACTGCGTCGCGATTGATCTTCGCTGGATGCAGGTGCAGGAAGACGTTTGAAAGAATCGCGAGCGAGCGGTTGCGCGGGTCGGAGCGATCGTGCGAGACGCGGAAGATCGACTTCCAGAGCTGCGTGTCCTGCGGATCTTTGTACTCCTTCGCCTCTTCGATCGCGCGCTCTTTCAGCGATCCGCCGGTTTGCTTGACCCGCTCCATCAGGCTGCGATTGTCGCCTTCTTCGCCGGTCGTGAGTTGTTTTGTCTCTTTTGGATCGTTATCCATCGGCTTCAATTCGTGGCTTAAACCCTGATGAAAGCGCCATCGTCGTCAAATTCGCTCTTCTCGCCCTTCGGCCATTCGTAAAGCGTGCCGACGTCGACCACGACCTGTCCTTCTGCATCGAGTGTGACCTTGGCGCGGTCCATCGGGCGCGGCGCGGGTCCTTCGAAGTTGATGCCCTCACTGTCGTAGCCACTGCCGTGGCACGGGCATTTGAATTTGTTTTCACTGGCCTTCCAGTCGGGCGTGCAGCCGAGATGTGTGCAGCGCGCGTAGATGACGAAGAGACGGTCAGACGTTCTCGTCACCCAGATGCGATATTGCTGCTGCCACTTGGTGTCGACGCCAAGCGCGTAATCGTTCGGCGATCCGATACGAAAGATGCTGGAAGGTTCGAGAATCGAGCGCGGCAGAAAGAACCGCACGAACATCAGGAAGAACACCGTGAGTGATCCGGCGACAGTGCCCCAGACCATGCGGCGGCGCATCTTGTTTACCGAAGAATCAGAGCTCGTTTCCACAACGGCAGCGGGAGCCGCAGGTTGACTACTCAAGTCGAGACCTCCGTCTAATTCAATTCCGAATTGCCTGGTGTAGCGAACTTCCGCGGGTACACTTCGACTTTACTAACAGAGGGCTAGTTATACAACTTCGCCTACAGGGATTCCTCTCTGCGCAGTAAAACGAATTATTAGCTTAAACATGAAGAGCGCCGCACCTAACAAAACAAAATATAATATGGTCGGCGGCGTATTTATACATAATTCATTAACGTTCTGGCAAGAAGTATCGATGTCAAAACCACACGTCATCATTTATTCGCGTCCCGGATGCCATCTTTGTGATGAAGCGAAGGCGGCAATCATGAGCATCGGCCGTAGCGATCAGTTCACGCTTGAAGAGGTGAACATCGAATCTGATGAGGAGTTACTCAGAAAATATAAGTACGATATTCCCGTGATCGCGATCAACGGTGTCGAGACGTTCATTCACCGCGTAAATCCGAAAGAATTTGAAACGCGGATTACGCGGATGAAATCCGGATTTTAAATCCGCGTTTATCCGCGTTCAGAAATGAGTTTGTTGCTGGAGCGCTTCGATGGATTGATATAGCCGATCCCGTTCGGATTCATTTGTTGATTGCCGATATGCCATCACGAGATCCTTGAGGCCCGCCAGTTCTTTATACAATCCGGCATTCTCGATTGGCGGAGTGAGATACGAGATCAACTCGGCGTAGGAGCGGCGCTTTGCGATCGAACCTTCGGAAGGGTTGTTGACGCTGTAGATGTAAAAATTCGGAAGCTCATCGATCAAACGATCGGGCCAGCACTCGCCTGACAGTCCGATCTGCTTGCCGGGCATAAACTCCAGCGCGCCGTGCGTCCCGAAATGAATCAGGCCATCTGCTTTGAAGACTTTTGACAGGAAAGTATAAAAGGCCATGAAGCCGTGATGCGGTGAGCCGCCGCGCGCCATCATCAGCCGCATCGGGTCGCCTTCGAAGCCAAACGTCGGCTGCACTCCGATAAAGACGTTCCCTAACTGCAGGCCCTGGATCAGTAAGTCCTTACCAAATGTATTGATCGCGCCCGGCGCTGTGCCCCAATCGTTTTCGACTTCCCTCACGTAAGGACAGAGCCGTCGATACTCCTGAACGTTCATGCGATACGAGATCTCGTCGTTGAGTCTGTCGCGTAGATCGTCGGCGGAAGCGGGAAGCTCGACGCGATAACCTTCTGTGTCGAGACGTTTGAGCACGTCGAACACTCCGGGAAACACGTCGAGGTCCGCAGCCGTGCCGATGTTTCCCTTGTTGGCTGGAAAACAGAACAACACGATCGCGAGTTTCACGTCTTTGCGAGGCGCGATTTGTAACGTGTTCCAACGCTTGAGGCGTCGGGCTAATCGTTGACAACGATCATCGAGCGCGACCGGTTCCTGGCCGCGTGTGGGAATGCCGCCGTAGATGAACGGCTCTGTTGCGCCGTCGATCTCGGGAATCGCGATCTGCATGCCCGCCTGGACTGGATTCAAACCGGTCTGCGAATCGGACCAGGCTTCGATCGTTTGCGTGTCGAGACTTACGGCCGAGCGATACGGAATATTCAGCTCGCGCAAAAACTCCGACGCGGCGGCGCTGTCGTTCATTGCGGGCCCGCCAACAAAACTGAAGCCGGTGAGCGAAACAATCTGACTGACACGGGCTTTTTCGTTCTCGACGAAAAACTTCGAGACTGCTTGGCGATTGTCCATTAGCGTCGCGATCGCGGGTACGACGCTCAGACCCTCTGCCTCGATCGCGTTGATCAGCGCGTCGTAGTGCTTCGTCGTTTTGCTGATCACTTGTGGACGCATTAGCAGCAGTCCGATCGTCGGACGCCTGTCGAGCGGCTTGCGATACCACTTGCGATACTCAGCAAACGTTTGAAACAGCGACTTCGCATTCGGGTGATAAATCGCCACAGACGGCATCTGCTCGGGCTTCGGTAACCGAACTTTCTTGAGTCGCTCGTCGCGAACGTACTGCGTAAGCGAGTAGAGCAGCATCGACTGGATGTTCCCGGGTGTCGGCTGAAGGAAGTAACAGAAGAGATACAGGTAATTCTTCGCATCGGTTAACGCGCCGGCAGTCGGCACAAACTTGAGAATCCCCGGCAGACGATCGACGAGTTTCAGATACTGCGTGTGTTTGTCCTTAGACTTACCTCGGCGCCCATGATTTCCCACCCACGAACCGACCGAGCGCAGCAGTTTCCCGCCCTTGCCGTTTTGTTTGCCGAACGTCGAGATATCGAGACGGCCCATACGCGTCCGGCGCATGAGCTCGGGCATACAATTGATAACCACGACCGCATCGTTTCTCATTTTATCGAGTGCGGAAACGAGGCGCGACGCATTCTCGCCATCCATCACATGAATAACAAAAACAACATTTGCGTCCTTCAAATCCTCTTCAACATCACCCCACTCTCGATCAGACAGCGGCGATCCGAAGTTGTACGCCGCCACACTCAAATCGAGTTTGTGCGCACGATTAATCTCCCGCTCAGCCTGCTTGAGCGGCGCCAGTAAACTCGACCCGACATATAAAATCGTGATCTTCAATCCGTGTAATCCGCGTTAAATAACACCTTCGAGTTGATCCTCGAGGTCCCTACTAATCTCTCTCAATTTATCCAACACGCTCGCATCAACCTCCCAGTACCCGCGCCCGTTTGCCTCCAGCAATCGTTGCGCGAGCGAGTGCGCGGAGTGCGGATTCAGATCTCGCAAACGCTCCAGCATCTGCTCATCAAACAAAAACGTGTTCGCCACTTCAGTGTAAACCCAATCATCAACCGCGTCCGCCGTCGCGCTCCACCCAAACGTGTTCGACACATGGTTCTCGATCTCCGCCACGCCGCGAAAGCCATGCTTCAACATCCCCTCATACCACTTCGGATTGAGCGTCTTGGCCCGTGTCTCCAAACGCACGGTCTCTTCCAACGATCGAATCTTCACTTCGCGCGACAAACTGTCAGATAAATAGATCGCGGGCCGCGCCTTCGCACGCTTCTCCACGGCCTTCGACACACCACCGAGATACTCAAAATAGTGGTCCACATCGGTCAAACCGATCTCGAACGTGTCGATGTTCTGGTATGTCGCCTCGACGCGCGAAAGCGCTTGGTCCATCGCGACGCGCGCTTCCCTTCCTTCAAACGCACGTCCTTTTGAATCGCGCCCGTACGCAAAACACTTACGCGTGACGAAGAGATCGCCCAGCGTCTCTTCACGGTCCCACTGCGAATCCATGACCATGAAGTTCACGTTCGTGCCGTAGTTTCCGGGCGCATTCGAAAACACGCGCACGGCAGCGTCGTCGAGATCGCAACGCGTTTCTTCCACCTGCTGCAAAACGTGTTTGCGGACGTAGTTGAGTTCGAGCGGCTCGTCGAGTTGGGCCACGAGGCGCACCGCTTTATCGAGCAGTTGCACAGTTGGACTGAACAGATCACGAAAGATACCGGAAACGGTCATCACGACGTCGATGCGTGGTCGACCGAGATCAGCAAGCGGAATCGCCTCGACGGTCGTGGTCCTATTTAAGGCGTCGCGTACTGGGCGAGTGCCGAGCAGCCAGAGCGCCTGGGCCACGCCTTCGCCCTGCGTCTTAATGTTATCGAGTCCCCAGAGCACAAGCGCCATCGCTTCCGGATAGCGGCCGTTCTCGTTTTTATATCGATCGAGCAGGCTGTTTGCGACCGCCTCACTACGCGCAAACGCTGCGGCAGATGGGACGCCGTACGGATTGATCGCGTGCGTGTTTCTGCCGGTCGGAAGGATGTCGGGATTTTGAATGATGTCCGCGCCGGGACCGGGCTCGATGAATTCACCACGCAGGGCACGCACGAGTGAATCAATTTCATTATTCGTCTGAAGCTTTGTGGTGACGGTTTCAAGCAACGTGAAAACAGGACGTGTCTCTTCGGCACCTAGAAAATTCACGGCCGCATCGACACCGTTCTCCTGAAACACATGTACGGCATCGTCGAGCAGTTCTTCGGGTATTGCCTTAGCACCCGCTTCGGGACGATCGAAGGAGGCGATCATCTTCAGCAGATCCGTTTTCTCTCCAGCGGAAGACGGGCGACCAAAGACGTGCAGACCGGTCGGTATCAACCGTTGCTCGATCTCAACGAGTTGCTCGTACAGCGCGAAGACTTTAGCGTCGCGATCTGGGTTTGGACTGTTGGGCATTGAGAAAATTTCTCCCGCAGCGGCGCAACGGCGCAGCGGCTTTCGTCGCGCCGTTGCGCCGCTGCGGGAGATGTTCTTCTTTACACAGCGGGCGCGATTTTTACAAACCGCGCGTTCAGAATACTTGCTAAGCGCCGCGTCTCTTCAGCGGACTCGAATTCCCTTTGTGTGTCGACAACCACGACACGCGCTTTCGTTCGGCGCAGCGCGACGGTTAATTCCCTCAGCTCCGACTCGATCTTAACTTGCCGGAACGCGCGCAGGTTCAGACCGCCGCGTCTCAGTGGCACATTCGAACGTCCATCAGTAAACAGCAACACCACCGACTCGCCAAACTTATTGCCAACCAACTCAAGCAACTCGATCGTCGTCACGAGTCCCAGGCCGAGCGGCGTGCTGCCACCCATTCGCAACGAGTCGAGCACGCGTCGCGCACGCAGAATGCTTCGCGACGGCGGTAAGTCGACGTTCGCCGTCGTCCCATGAAACGAAACAATCGCCACGCTATCGCGATTCAGATACGACTTCTTCAACAACTTGAGAATAGTGCTCTTCGCCCGCGCGATACGATTCGCCGCCATGCTTCCCGACGCGTCGATCGCAAAGACAAACAAGGTTCCCTGCTTGTGTTTGAGCAGCTTGTAGCGCAGTGCTTGCGAGCTCACCGGCGCCAGACGCTTTTCGTAACTGACGAGCGCTCGCAACGTCGCGTCGAGCGCGATGCGAGCGCCCGTGCTCTTGAACGTTACTGCACGCGTGTACCGGCCACGCTGTTGGACAAGTGCAGCCTTGCCGCCACTCGCACGCCGGCTCAACGAGCGCGACTTATCAGCACGATCGGTCGATCGCATCTGTTCTTCAAGCTTCACCTCGCCGGATTTTCGCTCGACTGCCGGTGGCGATAACACATCCGCTTCGTTCGGGCGCGAGCTTGCTCCGGACGCAGAACGCCGCTGTCGCGGAGCGTCTTTATTTACTTTGCCAGGTTGATCGAGATTTTGATTCTCACCGCCACCATTCCCGCGCGACTGCTGTTGCTGCGGCGGATTCGGAAACACTTCCTCAACTGCCTGCTGGATCTGCTCGCTCGTCGCTGTCTCGTCAAGCGCATCACGACGCAAACGATGTCGCAACGCCATCGCTGACACTCGCTTCACATGATCGTCTGTCACAGCACGCCGACCTTCAAACGCCGCGAGCGCACGTGCAGCGCGCATGATCGTCAGCTCACCACGATGACCATCGACCTTCAAATCGGCACAAAGCTGCGCGATCCTTTCCAGCACCGGCCGCTCTACAGTGATCTTAATGAGGCTCGCGCGTGCGCGTGTGATCCGTTTGCGAAGCTGCTCCTGGTCCGCTTCATACGACTTGCAGAAAGCTTCACGATCACGATCGTAACCATCACGACGCTCGATGATATCGATGCGATTCTGTAGATAGTTTTCAGTCGTGACTTCAGCGTGCAGTCCGAAACGATCGAGAAGCTGTGGTCTAAGCTCGCCTTCTTCAGGATTTCCCGAACCGATCAGCACAAAGCTCGCCGGATGCTCAACGGAAATACCTTCACGCTCAACCTTATTTATACCCGTGACCGCAACGTCGAGCAGAAGATCGACGAGGTGATCTTCGAGCAGGTTTACTTCATCGATGTAGAGAAAACCGCGATTCGCCCGCGCAAGGAGACCGGGATCGAAAGTCTTACGACCGGCCGACAGCGCCCGCTCGATATCGATGGTCCCACAAACTCGATCCTCAGTCGCACCCAGAGGAAGCTCAACCACCGGCACCGCCGTCTTTTTCAAAGTAATCTCAGATCCGCGACACTGATCGCACAGCTCTTTCGGATTGCAGTTATAAGGACAACCAGCAACGACCTCGATCTGCGGCAACAGATCCGCGAGCGCGCGCACCGCAGTCGATTTCCCCGTGCCGCGATGTCCCATTATCAACACACCACCTATCAGTGGGTCGACGACGTTCAGCAGCAGCGCGAGCTTCATCTCCTCCTGCCCGACAATCGCGGTAAACGGATAATTTTTTCGGTTTAGTCTCTCCACAGATTACACAGATTACCTGATTTCAAATATCTGTGTAATCTGTGGATACAATTTTCTTGACTTTGATCCTAAACCGGACTAGAGTGCGGCCCTCCCGACTTTCTAAGTACTTGCCCAGCTAATTCGATTTACTTTTCGAGCAGAGACCGCGCCTCTACTCTCTCTCTCACAACTAGGGCTCAGCCTTGGTTTGCTTGTTTGTGAGGGGACTCATAACTCTGGTCGAACCCCCTAAGACTTGAGCTGCCTCTGTACCAAGTCCAAGCAGGGTTTTTCACCAAAACTAAAGCAGAACTGTGCAGTTTGCCGACGGGCGAACTGTAGGTTTTGTCTCGCAACCCGTTTGTAGCTCCTAGGAGGTCAAAGTCAAATGAGGAAAGTTCTACCTATCCTTACTCTAGTTCTATTCGCGGTCGCGCTCTTCTTACCCTTGAGCGAACCCCAGCCTGTCGAAGGTCAAACTGCAACCGAGGCACTGACCACTGACATGGACGCCAAAACCGACGACCTGTTCAATGGCTTCGGCGTCAAGGGCACCCCGATCGACGAATGCGTCAACGAACCTGTAGCACCCACCGCGCGCGGGAATGGCAGATTCGAAGACAACAAGTTTATCTTCTCGGAACGCGAGACGATCGAAGATGGCCTTGGGCCAACCTATAATGACGTAGGTTGTGTTGAATGCCACCAGTCAGTTGATGTTGGCGCCTTTGGCCAGCAGATGGAATTCAGGGCCGGTCACCTCGTGAACGGCGCGTTCGTCGATGCACCCGGCGGGCAATTGATTCATGCTCGCGGGACGGATTCCGATATCGTCGAACACATCTCCACGGCTGAGACTGTGAAAGCATTCCGCGTCACCCTCAGCACTCTGGGCGATGGTTTCGTCGAGTGTCTATCGAACACATCACTCCAGAACAACGTCGCTGCACAACCACTCGCCCAACGTGGAACTCTCACGCAAGTTCCGGTGACCGAAGCAGGTAACGCGCTTCGCATCGGCCGCTTTGGTTGGAAAGCTCAACAGGCGAGTCTGGTTTCGTTCTCCGGCGATGCTTATCTCAACGAAATGGGGATCACGAATCCGTTTGACGGTTTCGGTGGCAGAAGCTCCGACGCTGCAGATGCCGGCACACACGAGAACCCGGCCAGTACAGCAGAAGGCGTTATCAACGTGACGTTCCCGTCTGCTTTCGATCCGGTTCCGGATCCTGAGGATGATGGAGACGACGTGTTGGCGTTCGCCGACTTCATGGCGGCAACACGTGCTCCCGGTCGTCAGAATCCCATTCCGGCGGCTGCAACGCGTGGCGATTCGTTGTTCAATGCGGTTGGCTGCAATGTTTGCCACACCCGCACGTTCACCACGGCAGCACCGGGAACGCTCATCAATGGTGGTGCGTTTTCGGTTCCGGCAGCTCTCGGCAACAAGATCATCCACCCGTTCAGCGATTTTGCTTTACACAACATCGGCACGGGCGATGGCATTGTGCAAAACGCCGGACAGGGTTCGGCCAATCAAATTCGAACGCCGCCGCTCTGGGGCATTCGTGCACGCAACAGGCTCATGCATGAAGGCCTGAACGTGACGATATTTGACTCGATCCAACTGCACGCCGGACAGGCAACGACGGCCAGGAATAACTTCAACTCCCTGACCGCCGCGCAGCGGAACGACCTGATTGCTTTCGTGTTGTCGTTATGATCTACGGGCGGCAGCCGAAGTGACGAGGCACTATCCCGAAGCTCGCCGGACCATGTCTGGCGGGCTTCGTCTATCCACAGATTACGCAGATTACACAGATCTATAAATTAAATCTGTGTAGTCTGTGTAATCTGTGGATACGAACAAGAGGTCCTTATGATGAAATTTGTTATCTTCCTTATCGCACTAACGCTCAGCGCATGTAGCTCATCAAAGCGTCCGGCTGTGGAAGCTCCGCCAGTCGCTTACCAGCCCAGTCCTCAATCGACGCCGCCGGTACAACTAACTTCGATCGCAGCTCCGAAGCAATCCGAAGTACAGGAAGCCGTCAGGCGCGTCTTCAAAGACGCCGCTGTCATCGACACGAATTACAATCCCAGCTTCCTCTCGGGCGACTTCAACGGCGACGGCTCACAGGATCTCGCAGTGATTCTGAAACCTGCGAAACTCGACCTGATGAACCAGGAATTGCCGCCGTGGCTCGTGCGACAGCCACGCAACAATAAAGTCGCTCGCGCTCACGTGCCGATCGCGAAAGACGAAACCCTGCTCGCTGTCATTCACGGTTTTGGCGCCAATCACTGGCGCGATCCCGACGCAACCCAGACGTTCGTCCTGAAAGACGTCGTGGGCCAGGATTTGAAAGTGCACAGTCTGAACGAGTTTGTCACTTCAAACAGCGGCCGGAAGTTACCGCGGCCACAAGGCGACTTGATAGGCGAAACGGTTGCAGGCACGCCCGGGTATATTTATTTCGCGCAGGCTACCTATTCGTGGTACGACCCGAAGACGTTCGATAACTCTCAAAGCGCGCCCGGTGTCTTTCACAAGCCACGTACGATGAAATGAGTACAAGGAGGCTGTTAATGAAACATTCGATCCCTGCAGTGATCGTAGGACTGATAATTGTTGGCTTGACTGCCGTCGTGGTTCACGCGCAGGACGCGCCAAACATCTCGATGATTAGTGCTGATGAGCTCAAGACAAAAGTCACGAGCAATCATCCGGTCACGATCATCGACGTTCGCAGTTCCGAGGGTTATGCGGCCAGCTCGACGACGGTAAAAGGCGCGCTTCACTTCAAACTACGTAAGTTGAAGTCGCGTCTCTCATATTCACCATTTAAAGATCTTCCGAAGGATCGAGAGATCGTCACTTATTGCGCGTGCCCGAAAGATCAATCAAGCATCGCCGCGGCGCAGATCCTGCAAGCCGCCGGATTCAAGCGCGTGAAGGTTTTGCAAGGTGGCTGGCAGGAATGGCTGCGCGTGAGCGGTCCCGTCGAGCCGCGAGCGAAAACTGACTAACCGTCCTCAATCCGTTACAATCGCGCCGGAGGACGACAAAAAAATATTAGAGGTCAGTAAGCTCGGCTGCGTGCGCGGAGATCGCAGGCTTTTTAGCGGACTCGATCTGTCAGTGTCTCTGGGAACGTTCGTTCAGCTCACGGGACCAAACGGAAGCGGCAAAACCAGTTTGCTCCGGATTCTGTGCACGCTTCTCACTCCGGCTGAAGGCCAGATTAGCTGGAAAGGTGCGGATATTCGCTCATTAGGTGAGGAATATGTCGCGCAGGTGACTTACCTCGGGCATCGTCACGGAATAAAAGACGAGCTGAGCGCCGTTGAAAACCTGAGAATTTCGAACGCGTTGAATGGCGTGTCTGTCAGCAAAGAACGCGCTGCAGAGGCTCTCGGACGAATGGGACTGGCTGGTCGTGAGTCGCTTCCGGCACGAATGTTGTCAGAGGGTCAGAGACGAAGAGCCGGGCTCGCGCGTCTACTCGTTTGTGATACGAAGCTCTGGCTGCTGGATGAGGTGTTGACCTCATTGGACAAAGGCGCTGTTTCGCTTGTTAGATCTTTGATTGAAAACCACGTAGCGGGTGGCGGGATTGCGATAGTAGCGACGCATCAGGAGCTGGAATTGCCCCGCACCAAACGACTCGAACTCACAACGTGAACGCACCTTCGAGCTTATCGATGTTGCGCTGGATCGTTTGGCGCGATCTGATGCTGGCGTGGCGTCGGCGGGCCGACATGCTGTCGACGGTTTTCTTTTTCGTGATCGTGGTCAGCCTTTTTCCGCTCGGCATCGGACCGGAAACGCAGTTGTTGCGAACGATCGCGCCGGGCGTGGTTTGGGTGGCGGCGTTGCTCGCGTCGATGCTTTCGCTCGGACGGCTGTTTGCGAATGACTATCAGGACGGCACACTCGAGCAGTTGTTACTGACGCCGCAACCGCTGTTTCTCGTCGTGTTGGGAAAGACGCTCGCGCACTGGATCGTGGCGGAATTGCCACTTGTGTTGATTGCGCCGCTCGTGGGAGTGCAATTCGATCTCAGCGGTGAGACGTTGTGGATATTATTTGTGAGCCTGCTGGTGGGCACGCCAGTGTTGAGTTTGATTGGATCGGTTGGAGCGGCATTGACACTCGGACTGCGTGGGGGCGGCGTGTTGATCTCTTTACTCGTGTTGCCGCTTTACATCCCGGCGCTGATCTTCGGTGCGGGTGCGGTTGAAGCGAGCGTGATGGGGACGAGCCCGTCAGCGCACCTGTCGCTGCTTGGTGCTTTTGCGATTGTCTCGCTGCTTTTTTCACCGTGGGCAACCGCCGCTGCGTTAAGGATATCTTTGGAATAAAGCTATGAATCTCTACAAATACGCATCTCCAGCAACGTTCTACCCGCTCGCGGGGAAGCTGATCCCGTGGTTTGCGATTCCCGCTGCGCTGCTCTTCGCCACCGGCCTGTTTGTCGGATTCTTCATTGCGCCCACAGACTTCCAGCAGGGCGACGCCTACCGGATCATCTTTATTCACGTTCCGGCAGCGTGGATGGGAATGTTCCTTTACGTGCTGATGGCGATCTACGCGGGTATCGGTTGGGCCTTTAACGCGCGTCTGTCGTCGATGATGGCGTCGTCACTCGCAATCACGGGTGCGATGTTTACAGCGATCTCTTTGATCACTGGCGCATTCTGGGGTAAGCCGACGTGGGGCACATGGTGGGTTTGGGACGCGCGGATGACGTCGACACTGATCCTGCTCTTCCTCTACATCGGGTTTATTTCGTTGCAGGCGGCGATTGACGATGCGCGTCGTGCGGATCGTGCGGGCGCGGTGCTCGCGCTTGTCGGCGTCATCAATGTTCCGATCATTTACTTCTCAGTGCAGTGGTGGAACACGCTGCACCAGGGTGCAACGATTCGCCTGCTTCAGAAACCAACAATCCGCGGATCGATGCTGGCGGCGTTGCTCATCATGCTCGCAGCCTGCTGGCTCTACTCGGTGGCCGTTGTGCTGATTCGCCTGCGATGCATTATTCTTGAACGCGAACAGAATGCTTCGCGATTCGCGGAGGTAGGAGTCTAATCATGAACTGGCCAGATTTATCGATGGGCGGCTACGGCTTCTATGTTTGGGGATCGTATATCGCTTCACTCATCTTTATCGTTTGGGAAGTCGTCAGCCTGAAACAGAGAAAAAAAGCGTTGACGCAACAACAGCAATCATCCAAAGCCGTTTCTGCTCCGGTTTTGAGAGGAAGCATCAATGAAACGACGTCATAAGCGAATAGGTTTTATCGTTGTCGCGCTCGCGGGCTTGTCGCTCGCCGCTTATCTTGCTGCGAGCGCTTTTCGCAATAATCTAGTCTTCTTCTTTAGCCCGACACAAGTCGCGGCGAAAGAAGCTCCGGTTGGTCGCACGTTTCGGATCGGCGGGCTCGTTCAGGAAGGAACAGTGAAACGCGAGCCGGACGGTCTGACTGTGAAATTCACTGTCACCGACACCGCGCAAAGCATCCCGGTGGTTTACAAGGGAATCCTTCCTGACCTGTTTAAGGAAGGACGCGGTTGCGTGGCCCAGGGCAAGCTCAATGCTGACGGCGTGTTTCAGGCCGAGCAAGTCCTGGCGAAACACGACGAGAACTACATGCCTCCCGAAGCCGGACAGGCAATCGATAAAGCCAAACACGCCCAGGAAGCAGCAAAGTCGATTGTAGACAATTAAGAATCCTCTGCGTAACCTCTGCGTTCTCTGCGCCTCTGCGGTAAGTTTCACCGCCGAGGCGCAGAGAACGCAGAGGTTACGCAGAGAGTTAAAAACGCACTTATGATCCCTGAAATAGGCCAGTTCGCATTAATCATCGCCCTCCTGCTCGCGCTTACCCAGGCCACGTTTCCACTGATCGGAGCGTCGCGTGGCAACGGCACATGGATGGCCCTCGCCGCACCCGCCGGACAAGCGCAGTTTATCTTCGTCACGATCGCTTTCTGCTGTCTCGGCTACTCGTTCATCACTAACGACTTCTCTGTTCTCAACGTCGCCACAAACTCGAATTCACAATTACCACTGCATTACCGTCTCGCCGCGACGTGGGGCTCGCACGAAGGCTCGTTACTGCTCTGGACGTTCATGCTCTCGCTCTGGACTGTCGCCGTCTCGCTCTTCAGCCGGCATCTTCCGGAAGAGATGGTCGCGCGCGTGTTGAGCGTGATGGGAATTGTGAGCGTGGGCTTCCTGCTGTTCATGCTGCTCACGTCGAATCCGTTCACGCGCCTCGCGCCCGTGCCGATCGACGGTCGTGATTTGAATCCATTACTTCAGGATCCGGCGATGGTGGCGCATCCGCCGATGCTCTACATGGGCTACGTCGGCTTCTCGGTCGCTTTCGCTTTTGCGATCGCAGCATTGATCGGCGGACGGCTCGATGCGACGTGGGCGCGCTGGTCGCGGCCATGGACCACTGTCGCGTGGATGTTTCTCACTTGCGGCATCGCGCTCGGAAGTTTCTGGGCTTACTACGAGCTCGGCTGGGGCGGTTGGTGGTTCTGGGATCCGGTTGAAAACGCTTCGTTCATGCCCTGGCTCGTCGGCACTGCGCTGATTCATTCACTCGCCGTTACAGAAAAGCGCGGCGGCTTCAAAAGCTGGACCGTGTTACTCGCGATCGCGGCGTTTTCGTTGAGTTTGCTGGGAACGTTTCTCGTTCGCTCAGGCGTGCTGACTTCGGTGCACGCGTTCGCAACCGATCCTAAGCGCGGCGTCTTCATTTTGGCGTTTCTGCTCGTCGTGATTGGCGGTTCGTTGTTGCTATATGCGATACGGGCGAAGCAGGTCGGCGTCGGCGGCAAGTTTGAAGTCGTGTCGCGCGAATCGCTGCTGCTTTCGAACAACGTTTTGCTGACAGTTGCAGCCGCATCAGTGCTACTCGGAACTCTCTACCCGTTGCTCGTTGACGCGCTCGGTGGCGCAAAACTCTCGGTTGGTCCACCTTATTTCAATCTCGTCTTCGTGCCGTTGATGGCACCCGCGATGTTTTTGATGGGCGTTGGACCGATTGCGCGTTGGAAGAAAGCGAGTATTCCGGATCTCGTCACGCGTTTGCGCTGGGCGTTTGTGATCAGCGTATTGAGTGCGATCGTGCTGCCGTTCGTCTTGGGCGGATTCAAGTGGCTTGTGAGTTTGGGACTGCTGCTCGCGATCTGGATCGTCACAACGATTCTGGTAAATCTTTGGGAACGAGTTCGAGTCACTTCAGGTCAGCTCAGCACGTTCCAAAAATTGCGTGTACAGAGTCGCAGTTACTACGGAATGCAACTGGCGCATCTCGGTGTCGCAGTGTTCATTATCGGCGTGACCCTCGTCACCGGTTATCAAACCGAACAGGACGTGCGCATGAACCCTGGCGATGTTGTGACTGCCGGCCGTTATTCGTTCAGGTTTAATGGCGTCACAAACGCAACCGGGCCAAACTACGTCGCCGGACGCGCCGAGATCATCGTGAGTCACGACGGCGTTGAGATCGAGAAGATGTTTCCGGAGAAACGGAATTACACCGCGAGCGGCAACGTCATGACTGAGACAGCCATCGACAGCGGCATCTTTCGTCATCTCTACATTTCACTCGGTGAACCCGTTGGCGGCGGCGCGTGGAGCGTGCGCGTCTATTACAAACCGTTCGTCGGCTGGATCTGGTTTGGCGCAGTGTTGATGGCGCTCGGTGGTGGTCTTGCAGTCAGCGATCGAAGATACGCGCTGGCGGCACGCAAAGAACGCGAAGCCCGAGTAGCAAAGCCAACGGAAATTCCCAGCACCGTTGTTGCCTCCGTCGCCAATCCGCCTTCATCCGTGTAATCTGTGGCTAAAAATGCTTCGTTATCTAATTCCATTAGTCATATTCATCGTTCTCGCAGTCTTTCTTGCGATCGGGCTGACGCGCGATCCGCACGAACTCAAATCTGTCTTAATAAACAAACCCGCACCGGCGTTTCGTCTGCCACAACTCAAAGCGGCAGACAAGATCATCTCCAACGAAGACATGCGCGGGAAGGTGTGGTTACTAAATGTCTGGGCGTCGTGGTGCGTAGCGTGTCGTGATGAGCATCCGTACTTGCTCGAGTATGCGAAATCAGGTGTCGTGCCGATTTACGGTCTCAATTACAAAGACCAGCGTGAAGATGCCCTCGCATGGCTCGGCGAGTTAGGCGATCCGTATACGGCAAGCGCCGTCGATCTGGATGGGCGTGTCGGCATCGATTACGGAGTTTACGGCGCGCCTGAAACATACGTCATCGATCAAGACGGCATGATCCGTCTCAAGCATGTTGGACCACTGATGCCCGACGTCTGGAAAGAAAAGATCCTCCCCGTGGTCCAGGAACTAAATCGCCAGGGAAAATGAGAAACTTAAGAATGAACAAGTCAGGAAGAGGGGCTTGCCCCCTCTCGTCCAATCCAAGCAACAGCGGAGGCAAGCCTGTCTTCCTGACTTGTTCGCTTCTCGTGCTCCTGATTTGTTCAATGGCGCCATTTGTTAAGGCTCAGGTGCAGGAAGAAGAAGTTCCGAGTGACGATCCGGTAATCGAAGCGCGACTCCAAAACCTCTCGAAAGAGCTCCGTTGTCTTCAATGTCAAAACCAGACTCTGGCTGATTCGCCTGCCGGACTCGCCGCGGACCTGCGCCGCGAAATCCGCATACAAATGAAAGCCGGTAAGAGTGATAAAGAAATCATCGCATTTCTCACGCAGCGTTACGGCGACTTCATTCTTTATAAACCGCGCGTCACATTCACGACTTACCTGCTGTGGTTTGGACCATTTGTCTTATTACTCGGCGGCTTGTACCTGCTTTTCCACTACATCAAGCAACGACGCGATTTGATCACTGAAAAGCCTTTGAGCGCTGACGAGCGTCGCCGCGCCGAAGAGTTGCTCGCTTCTCTTCCCGGAAAGGAGACGACATGATTCTTTTCTGGGTTATCTGTGCGCTACTGATCGTGATCGCGCTCGCGTTCGTCTTGCCGCCTGCGCTACAGCGTTCCGAAGAGAATGTCGTCTCGGACCACGATCGAAGACAGGCAAACATCGCAGTCTATCGCGATCAACTCTCGGAGCTTGAAGCAGATCTGAATAACGGCATCGTCGCCGAAGATCAGTACGAACAGGATCGTGACGAGATCGAGCGTCGCTTGCTCGAAGACACAGCGACCGCGCAATCGAAGAAGACAACGGGCGCTGCGCCCATCAACGCGCGCAATACAGCTTATCTGCTCGGTATTGGATTGCCCCTCGTTGCCATCATCTTTTACCTGAAGATCGGCGAGCCTGACAGGATCACGAATCCTGCGCCTGTCGGTGCGCCACCAAGCGCCGCCTCATCAGAAGCACCACCGGAGCGAACGCAGGAACAGATCGAGGCCAACGTAGGCAAGCTTGCCGAGCGTCTGAAGTCGAATCCCAACGACCTTCAGGGTTGGACCATGCTCGCGCGTTCTTACAGTTCGATGGAGAAGTACAGCGAAGCTGCTAACGCTTATGCGAAAGCGACTGAGTTGAATCCGAAGGATGCGGATCTCCTGGCTGAGTATGCGTTTGTCACGGGCATGGCTGAAGGCCGGAGTCTCGAAGGCAAGCCCACTGAGATCATCAATCGTGCTTTGAAAGCCGATCCGGAAAATCCGAAGGCGTTGCAACTCGCCGGCAGCGCGGCGTTCCAGGCGAAAGATTACAAGAAGGCGATTGACTACTGGCAGCGTGTGCTGAAGAAAGTCCCGCCGGGTTCCGAAGTCGCTGAAACGATTACCGCGCGCATCAAAGAAGCAAAGACACTCGCGGAAAGTAAGTAGTTAACCCAGAGAGAACATGTCGAGAGAGAACATTCTTTTCGCAATTATCGGACTGCTTTTGGGCTTCATCGTGGGCTTCATGTTTGCCAGCTCGATGGCGCAGAAAGCTGCGATGCAACCGGCCACCGCGGGCGCGCTTCCGGCAGATCATCCACCGGTCGCGGGCCAGGGCCAGAATGCGCCGAACCCGCAGGCGATGCAGGCGCAGGTTCAGGCCTCGCTTGAGAAGGCGCGCAATGAGCCGCAAAACTTCGAAGCGCAGATCCAGGCGGCTGATCTCTATTACCAGATTCAGCGTTACGATCAGGCGCTCGAATACCTTTTGAAAGCGAACACACTCAAGCCGACCGACTACAAAACCGTCGTGTTACTCGGCATGGTCAACCTCGATGCGGGACACTTCGACCAGGCTGAGAAGTGGTATCGAGCCGCGATGAAGATGAAGTCAGACGACGTAATGGTGCTTGCCGGCCTCGCCGCCACGACGCTGCAAAAAGGTGACGCAAAAGCCGCGGAGGACGCTATTGCCCAATTAGAAAAAGTAGATCCTAATTCAGAGGATCTCCCTCAATTCCGGGATAAGCTCGCCAGCCTCAAAGCGGGTAAGTAGCCACAAAAAGGCACAAAAACACAAAAAAGAAAGTTCAAAGTTGCAGGCTTCCGCGGTGACCACTACCAAGCTAAAGCTTGAATGTTTGAACTCTGAATTTCCTTTATGTGTTTTTGTGCCTTTTGTGGCTAATCTTTCTTGTGCGTTTTGTGGCTAAGGAGCGATCGACATTCGCACAACGTTTACTAGAAGTATGCGATCGATCTTGCCGTCCTTACCGGTCACGACCACCTGACCATTCTCAACCGTCACACGTCTAACCGTACTCATCGATCGATTGATAAGCGTGCCGTCGTTGGTTTCGATGACGAGTCGTGGTCCAACTTCCGGCTCGGGTTCAGGTTTCGGTTTCGGCTCTTCGACTGTCGCAACCGGCGGCGGTGTCTCTCTGACTCGTGGCGCAGGACGGCGTCCGGCAGGTCTGCGGCCGCGCGTGTTGCGTGCGGGCGCGGGTTTTTCAGTTTCAACCTCGGGAGACTTCTCAGGTTTCGCTTCCGGTGTCTCAGCCGGCTTCGCTTCCGGCGTTGCTTCAGGTGTTGGCTCAGGTGTCGGAGTTGCGGCTACTTCAGTGACTGGCGGCTCGGGTTCTTCGATCCTGGCGCCGACTGATGACACGCGCTTCGTCTTGCGTCCACCGGGAGTTGTTGTTTCGGTAGTCGGCGTTTCTGCTTCTGCAATCTCAGGCCCGCCGACGATCGGCTCAAACGATCCACCAAAAGACAAACGATAAGTTCCCTCGTCATCGTTTGGGCTGCGCGCCTCGATGCGCAGGATCAGATCCTCGCGCTTGCGCAGATAGATTCCCTTCGTGACGGGGCTCGTGCTCTCAGCGTAGAGCGTGAGTTTGAGCAGCGGTCGCAACGTAGTTGCAGTAAACACGTCGACGTCACCGTTGAGATTCGTACTATTGATGGTTATCAACAGGTCGCCCGGCGCGCCGGTGAGTGCGTAGTAATGATCCGTCAAACGTGCATCACCGAGGTCGCGCGCGGCGATGCGGCCCGTAACGCTGTGGCTGCGCACGGGCGACGGCGCGTTCGGATCGATCGATTGCGCAGAAACGCATACGACTGTCAGGAGTAAAATGGCGACGGCGAATAACTTTGCCATAATTCGCCGCAAAGCATACCAGATTTGCGTTATCCTAGTCGCATGAAGTTAATCCGCGTCGTCGGGCTTCCGGTGTTCTTTGTTTTGCTCTCTTCCCTTCCCGTTCACGCCCAATCGTGGACAGCAAAACTCGATAAAGACATCAGCTTCTATCAACCAACTGAAATGGGTGTGCTCATCGCCGGCACTGAAAAATCTCTCTACGCGATCGACGCCTCAACCGGCGACACGCTCTGGCGTCGGAAAGACACTTCGCTCGACGAAACCGACGTCGCTCCTGTTTCCGGCACCGATCTGTTGTTGCTGAGTTTTGAGAAAGGCGACAAGGCGCGCATCGAAGCAGTCGACATTTTGACAGGCGAATCGATCTGGCGCAGCGAAAAGATCAAAGGTGCCGTGATGCACACGTCCGTCGACACAGCAAACGATCTGCTCGCCGTCGTGCTTGCAAAGGATGCGAAGAGCCGCGCACGCGACGGTTTCAAGCGCCGGCCAATGTTGCACGTTCTCGATCTGTCGACTGGCGACGAGCTCTGGAAGTACGACATCAGCGAAGTTGAGATGATGCCGGCGCGCTGGCCCGAAGACTCCGGCAAAGAAGTCGACTACACGCTCGACAACTATTACCCACCCGCGTTTATCGACGGGCGTCTGTATGTTTTTTACGAAGGCGTCACTTCGTTCGACGCGCGCGGCGGCAAAGAACGCCTGCGCGAGAAGTATCGCGTCAACGAAGACGGACTCGCGCTCACCGAAGCCGAGCCGATCTTCACCGAAGGCATGATCTACGTTTCCGGTCACGGGCGCGTGCGAGCGATCTCGCGGCAGAGTGGTGACACGGAGTGGGAAGCGAAAGATCTAGGCTTAACGCCGGAGATGGTCCTGGTTGGAGATCTTCTTTACGTGCGCACCGGCGGACAATTCACGCGCTTGAAAGATGGTGAGACGATCGAGCGCGGCTCATATGGCATGAGTGCAATCGATGTTCGCAGTGGCAAAGTTCTCTGGCGTTACAAGGGCGCTGACAAGGGCATCACAAATCTCGTCATGCCCGATCGAAACACGATTGCCATTGCTGATCGTGACGATCTGATTTTTATCGACGCTGTTAACGGCAAACGACGGGCGAAGGTGTCGCACAAGATCGAGCGCCCTTCGTTTGGGACGTTGAATGAAGGCAACAACATCGTGATTGGCGGCCAGTCAGAGATTGCGGCGTTCGATCCGGTGAGCGGACGACAACTCTGGCGCGCGCGCCACACACCGCCCGGGCGCGGGATCTTTCGCACTGTCGCAGCAATCGCGGCGCGTGCGGCTTCGCTTTATTTCCGTTTTGGTGGACCAGCGATGACGGCGTTTCGCGGAATACAGGTCGCAACTAGTTTGAGTTGGTCCGGATTGGCCTCGCGCTCGTCATTTTCAAACTTGCAGGCGCTCGCGACGGCGTCGAATCGACGGCAGCGTTCGTCAGGGTTCAAGCGGTTTGGGATAGCACGACGCGTGCAGGATCGGATCGATCCTGCGCGACAACTGGATCGGTTGTCACGATTCCTCTGGCATCGTGAAAGGCTTGCGACGCTTCAGGGACAATGGATGTACTTCTACACAGATCTCGATCGCGGTGGTGACGGTTTAGCCGGAGTGAATATCAATAACGGACGAACGGATCGCGAAGTCCGGTTGTCAGATCTCGATGAACGATTCGTGACTGACGAAGTGCTCGGTGCAATGTTCACCGCATCAGGCAATAAAATCTTTAGCCACGGATTACACTGATCTTAAAGCCGGATTAATCGGATCTAAGCCGCAATGCGTTGGCGATGACCGAGACGGAACTGAAGCTCATCGCCGCTGCTGCAATCATCGGGCTGAGCAGGATACCGAAGAATGGATACAGCACACCTGCTGCAATCGGCACGCCGAGTGTGTTGTAGATGAAGGCGAAGAAGAGGTTCTGTTTGATGTTGCTCATCGTCGCGCGACTCAACGATCGCGCGCGCACGATGCCACGCAGATCGCCTTTCACGAGCGTCACGCCGGCACTTTTCATTGCCACGTCAGTTCCGGTGCCCATCGCGATGCCGACGTGAGCTTGTGCGAGCGCAGGCGCGTCGTTGATCCCGTCGCCTGCCATCGCCACGATTCGTCCTGCGTTTTGGAATCTTTTCACCACATCGACTTTTTGATCGGGCAAGACTTCTGCTTCGACTTGGTCAATTCCGAGTTTGCGTGCAACAGCTTCGGCAGTCGTTCGGCTGTCGCCCGTTAGCATCACGAGACGAATGCCTTCGGCATGCAGTTGTTTGATGGCGTCAGGCGTTGTCGGCTTTATCGGATCAGCGACGCCGATCAGTCCTGCGGGTTTTCCATCGATGACGACAAACATGATCGTGTGGCCATTTCCGCGAAGCTCTTCCGCGCGTGTATCGAGTTTCGGATCGTCGAGCAATGATCGATTACCGACAACCACTTGATGTCCATCGACTTCACCGACCACTCCCTTCCCAGTTAGCGATTGAAAACGGGTCGCATCTTTAATCTCGATGCCACGCTCATTCGCACCAGCGACGATCGCTGCCGCAAGCGGATGTTCACTACTTCGCTCTAAACTTCCCGCCAGGCGCAGCACTGTTTGTTCGTCAAATCCATTCTCTGCGAGAACGCTCGCGAGTCGCGGCTTTCCTTCAGTCAGCGTTCCAGTCTTATCGATAACGAGCGTATCAACCTTGCGCATGATCTCGATCGCTTCGGCATTTCGAAAGAGCACGCCGTTCTGCGCTGCTTTCCCCGTCGCGACCATGATCGACATCGGCGTAGCGAGCCCGAGCGCGCACGGACACGCGATGATCAAAACCGCCACAGCATTGACTAAGCCGTGCGCCATCTGCGGCTCCGGCCCCCAAATGCTCCAGACAATAAAAGTGATCACTGCAATTAGCACGACCGCCGGCACGAAATAGCTCGACACAACATCCGCGAGCTTCTGTATCGGCGCGCGGCTACGTTGCGCCTCTGCCACCATCTGCACGATCTGCGCCAGCAGTGTTTCCGAACCGACACGCTCCGCCCGCATCACAAACGAACCCGTTCCGTTCACAGTGGCGCCGACAACACGATCGCCCGCGTTTTTCTCCACCGGAATCGGCTCACCCGTGATCATCGACTCGTCAACGGAACTCGACCCCTCAACCACAACACCGTCAACAGGCACCCTCTCGCCCGGACGCACGCGCAATAGATCACCAGGATGCACCTCGTCCAAAGGCACATCTTCCTCATGTCCGTGAGCGATGCGCCGCGCCGTCTTCGGAGCAAGCCCGAGCAACGCTCTGATCGCATTACCAGTTTGACTGCGCGCACGAAGCTCGAGGACCTGGCCCAACAGCACAAGCGCAACTATCACTGCCGCCGCTTCGAAATAAACCGGCACATTCCCGTGCGCGTCGCGAAACGACGCCGGAAACACTCCCGGCGCGACCACTGCAATCACGCTGAACAAGTAACCAACACCGACGCCGAGCCCGATTAGCGTGAACATGTTCAGACTGCGATTCACAATCGACTGCCATGCGCGTACGAAGAACGGCCAGCCACACCACAGGACCACTGGCGATGCGAGAACGAGCTGCACCCATTGCAGCGTGCGCACCGGCACGAGTTGTTGCAGCGGCTCTCCGGGGATGAGATCGCTCATGCCGAGCAGAAACACGGGTACCGCTGCCAGGACCGCAATCCAGAACCGGCGCGTCATGTCTTTCAGCTCGTGGTTCTCTTCCTCTTCGAGTGAGACAGTGAGCGGCTCGAGCGCCATGCCGCAGATCGGACAACTGCCTGGACCATCACGAATGATCTCGGGATGCATCGGGCAGGTGTATTTCTGATCAGGTTTTGGTTTTGCGGGCGGCTCGCGAGTGATACCGATCGGTTGTACAGCCGGCTTATTAAGGAATGCTTCAGGATTCTCGCGGAATTTATGGAGGCAATGCGTGCTACAAAAGTAGTAAGTTTTTCCTTGATACTCGAACGATCCGGCCGCGTGCTCCGGATCGACAGTCATTCCACAGACGGGATCGATTTGTGCGACAGTCGTTACCATGATTTACAAGATTTACAGGATTGTCACGTCAATCCTGTCTAAAAAACTTTACTTCCGCAACTGGACGCTCAACTGCGAGTGCACCGGCATAACCTTTCCCAACATCAACATCACGCAACAGCCAGCGCGATGCGTCATCACCTTCTGCACGCAACAACGCTGGTTGGATATCTGGAGCAAGCGTTACATCGAACGCATCCAGCGCTTGCGACAATCCCTTGCCGATCGCTTTGATGTACGCTTCTTTGCGCGTCCAACATCTGAAAAATGCCGCGACTTGCTCATCCTCCGGCAACGCGTTGAACACTTCAACTTCCGCGCGTGAAAAGAAGCGTCGCGCGATTTCTTCACTCGCAAAGTCTGCGCGAATATGTTCGACGTCAACTCCAAGCTCTGCATCGAGCGCGACTGCGAGTAGAGCGACTTCATGCGAGTGTGACAGGTTGAAGCGCAGAACGTGTTCACTCCCGAGCGCCGGCTTGCCGTATGCGCCATATGAGAACCGCAACGTCTCAGGCTGCGTCTCGAGGTAACGTGCAACGACCGAGCGAAGAAAACCGCGGGCGACGATAAAGTGTCTTTGATGTTTCTCGAAATGAAACCGAGAGGCGCGGTTGAGCTCGTCCGGATCCAACGTCCGACGAAAACGATCCAATCGATCGTCCGGCTGGTCCAGCGAGATGCGCCACACGTGGACCGTACCCGTCTCCAATGATGGCGACGGCGGTGCTTCGGTCCAGGCTGAACTCTCAGGCGGCATCCTGTAATCCTGTCAAAAGACTGCTTAAAAGGAAAATTGATCCGGCGTTTCCGTGGTCTGTGTTATCTTTTACCGTCCCCCGGAAAAATCCCCCGACTTCTTAGCGAAAGCATTCAGCATAACACTGGCTTCAGGAGGGTCGTGCAATGTCGCGAACTATCTACCGATTGGTCCGCATCTCCGCGTGCGGTCTTTTTCTTTTGTGCGCAATAATTACCACGAACGCTCAATTCCGCGCGGGCGTGCAGGGAACGATTTCCGACTCGAGCGGCGCGCTTGTCCCAGATGCGAAGGTCATTCTCAAAGATCTCGAAACCGGAAAAATTCAGGAAACCAACACCAGCGGCGAGGGTTTTTATCGCATCGCCGGCCTCGCTCCCGGCCAGTACGAGCTGACTGTCGAGAAATCCGGTTACAAGAAATCAGTCTCTGAACACGTCACCGTCAACGCCGAAAATGTGCAAGGCGTCGACGTCATTTTGGAAATCGGTGAGATTACGGCTGTGGTCACGATTGCCGACGAAGCCACGCAGCAACTCGAAACCGAGAACGCAAATATCAATAAGGCAGTCACGGCCGCCGAGGTCAAGCGATTGCCACAGACGGGTCGCGATCCTTACGAGCTGGCACGGCTCACGCCCGGAGTTTTCGGTGACGCAGGACGCAATCCAAACGGAGGTGCAACGGGCCTGCCAAACTCCCCCGGACCAGGCGGTTCAAACATCTCGATCTTTCAGGCTGAGAACCAACCTCAGATCACCGCGAACGGTCAACGTATCTCGGCAAACAATTTTCAGATAGATGGCGTGAGTGTCAACAGTCTCAGTCACGGTGGCGCTGCTGTGGTTACACCGAATCAGGAATCGGTGAAAGAGATGCAGATCTCGTCGTCGACGTATTCCGCGGAAGATGGTAGAAACTCGGGCGCGCAAATCAAAGTCGTTTCACAAAACGGCACAAACGACTTTCACGGCAGCGCGTTTTTCAAATACAACAGTCCGAAGCTCAATTCCTTCAATAAGTATCCAAACGATTTTGGTCGCGGGCGCACTGAAAGAGTCGAGCGATTGTTCCGCCAGTTTGGCGGCAGCGTCGGTGGTCCGCTTTATTGGCCTCACTTCGGCGAAGGTGGTCCAACAGTTTACAGCGGCAAGAATCGTGCGTTCTTTTTCTTCTCTTATGAAGGACTGCGTGAAAGCACGAACACGCTCTCGACGGGTTACATTGAGACGCCTCAGTTTCGGCAGGCAGTGCTCAGCTCTCGACCGGGGTCAATCACGTCTGCAATTCTCAACAGCGCCGGTATCAACCCACGCATTGCCGGGACGCTGACTCCAGCTTGCGCTGACCTGAACGCTAATATTCTGTGTCAGCCTGTCGGCGGCGGTCTCGACATCGGATCGCTGACCGGTGGAGTGGGCCAGTATGTATCTCTTGCAAATCTCAGCGGTGGCGGTCTCGATGGCATTCCCGATATTCAAAGAGTCATCATCTCTGAACCGAGAAACAACAAACCAAACCAGTACAATCTGCGGTTTGACTTCAATCCGTCTTCGAACGATCAGATCACGTTCAGCACTTATCTGACGAGAATCTTCTTCGTTAACGGAGACGCCGGCTCGGGTGCACGGCCGCAGGCTGATATCACCACGACGCCACATAACACCGCGTTCACGTTGCTCTACAACCGCACGATATCTCCGACACTGCTGAACGAAGCGCGTTTCAACTTCACCAAGTTTGCTTTCAACGAGGTTGAGTCATCTGCTCAAACAAACTTCGGCATACCGCGCGTCGAGATTGAGAGTTTGTTTCGTGACGGCAGCCGCATTCGCTTTGGCGCGCCACAGTCGGAAACGACTCCGGGAATCTTTTCGGAAAAGACGATCGAGTTTCGCGACATCGTCAGCAACGTGCGTGGAAATCACGGTCTGAAATTCGGTGTCGAATATCGTCCCGAGCTAAATGACGACAATCTCAATGGTGGTTCGCGCCCGTTGTACACGTTTGCCGGACTCTTCAACTTTGCGAACGACACGCCGCTCTTCTATCAGATCAATGCCGATCCCGAAACCGGCGGCGTCGCAAACGCGCAACGTCATTTCCGATCGAGCAGCTATGCGCTATTCGTCCAGGACGACTGGAAAGTGCGGCCGAACTTTACACTGAATCTGGGTCTGCGTTACGAGTATTTTGGCGTGCTCAAAGAGAAGAACGATCAGATCGCCAATTTCATCTTTGGACCAAATGGAGGTTTGGCGGGCTCGAGAGTTGAGCCGACGAGTGATCTATACAATCCCGATCGAAACAATTTTGCGCCGCGATTCGGTTTTGCTTACAGTCCGAAACGTTACGGGCTCGAAGACAAGCTTGTGATTCGAGGCGGCGCGGGCGTCAGTTACAACCGCATTCCCGAAATCGTCTTCGGGAACTCACGCGGCAATCCGCCGTTCTTCGCGCGTTATTCAATCTGCTGTGGCACTTCAGCGGCTGACTTCGGTACGCCTTTCGTGGGCGGACAGATACTTTACACCGTCGGCTCGAGCAGTTCGCCATTCAGTTATCCGGCCAATCCGGCGCTCGCAGTCGGCATCGATCCGGCAACCGGAGCGCCGCCGGATCGCACGGTTGAGGTTTACGGTGCGCTAGCTGACACCCCGGTCGCGTATGTCTACACGTATTCACTCGATCTTCAGTATGCGTTGCCGTACAAGCTCACCGCGACAGTCGGTTATCAGGGCAGTTCGAGTCACAAGTTGATTCGTCTCGTGAATCAAAACCTCGTTCAGCCTGTGATACCACAAGACTTCTTCGCATTTGCGGTGTACATTCCGACGCCTGACGTGAACGCAAACTACAACGCCATGAACGCGCGTTTGACGCGGCGCTTCAGTCGCGGTTTTCAGTTTGATCTGGTTTACCGTTTGGCGAAGAGTATCGACACGTTGTCGAACGAAGGTCCCGGCGCGGTAACTAACCAGACGTTTCCCCAGGACTTGAGCCAGGAACGTGGACCATCAGATTTCGACGTCAGGCATAACTTCACTGCGTCGGGTCTTTGGGATATTCCGTTCTTACGCGATCGTCGAGACTTTATCGGGAAGGCGTTCGGCGGCTGGCAAATCGACGGCATCGTGCAAGCTCACACAGGTTTCCCCTGGACTCCGCATACGGGCCAATGTGTGCGTTCGGCGAACTCGAATAACTTCGTTTGTCCATCACGTCCGCCCCGATACTTTGGCGGCAATCTTACGGATACTGACAATGAAGCGTTCATCAGGCCGGGCGGAAATTTTCCGGGCGGCGGATTGCTCTACTTCGATCCGAACAATCCGAACGGTGCCCTGTTACCGGGCATCGGACGAAACTCGTTCCGTGGTCCAAGATACTTTGCGGTTGATCTGAGTCTTGCGAAGCGGACCGGATTGCCGTCGTTTCTCGGTGAAGGAGCGTTTCTTGAGTTCAAGGCAAACTTCTTCAACGCCTTTAACAATCTGAATCTCGCCCCGTTTGGGTTCTTCTCGCCGACTGTCGACAATCGTGACTTCGGTCGCGCGCAGAATGCACTTGCGGGACGTGTGGTAGAGTTACAGGCGCGCTTCAATTTTTAAGACATTACTCCCGCAGCGGCGCAACGACGCAGCGCAGATTCTTCGTTGCGCCGTTGCGCCGCCGCGTGAGAAAACCATTTATGAATCTACGAACTCTCCGCTTGACCCTCCTGCTGTTTGTCGTCTTCTGCTTTTTTCTTTTTCCCGCAGCACACAGCCAGGGACCACGCGACGTCGAACAACGCGTCAACGCCCTACTCGCGCAGATGACGCTTGAAGAAAAGTTGGGCCAGCTACAACAACTCGACGGTGAAGGTCCCGGCAACTTTCGTCCTGAACACGTCGAAATGGTTCGCAAGGGTTTGCTCGGCTCGACGCTCAACGTTCGTGGCGCGCAACGTACGAACCAACTCCAACGCGTCGCCGTGAATGAGTCGCGATTGAAGATCCCCGTGTTGTTTGGTTTCGATGTGATTCACGGCTATCGCACGATCTTTCCGATTCCACTCGCGGAGGCAAGCAGTTGGGATCCCACACTTGCCGAACGCTCGGCAGCGGTTGCCGCACAGGAAGCCAATAACGTCGGACTGCGTTGGACCTTCGCACCGATGGTCGATATCGCGCGCGATCCGCGTTGGGGCCGGATCACCGAAGGCGCAGGTGAGGATCCTTTTCTCGGCGCAGCCTTCGCGCGTGCGCGTGTGCGTGGATTTCAGGGTAATGATTACGGCGCTCCCGACAAGATCCTCGCGTGCGCGAAACACTTTGTAGCTTATGGTGCTGCGGAAGGAGGTCGCGACTACAACACGACCGATCTTTCCGAGAACACGCTGCGTGAGATCTACTTGCCACCCTTCAAAGCCGCGGTTGATGCCGGCGTCGGCACGTTGATGAGCTCGTTCAATGCAATCAACGGCGTTCCCGCTTCCGCGCATGCGTTCACGCTCACGAAGGTGTTGCGAGATGAGTGGAAGTTTGACGGTTTTGTCGTCAGCGATTACACGTCGGTGCGCGAGCTGATCAATCACGGTATTGCCGGGAATGAAGAGGAAGCTGCGGCTGCGGCGCTGAACGCGGGAGTCGACATGGAGATGGTGAGTCGCAGCTATAACCAGTTTGGACCACAGCTCCTGAAGCAAAACAAACTCTCCAACGCAACAATCGACGAAGCCGTGCGACGCATTTTGCGGATCAAGTTTCGTCTCGGGCTCTTCGATCGTCCTTACACCGATGAAGGACGCGAATCAGCAGCGTTGCTGCGTCCGGAAAGTCTTCGCCTCGCGCGTGAGATTGCGGGTCGCTCGATGGTCCTGTTGAAAAACGATCGCGAGACGTTGCCGTTGAATAAGAATGTCGGTTCGATCGCAGTCATTGGACCACTTGCAGATGATCGTCGTGCGCCGCTCGGCTGGTGGGCCGGGGATGGTAAGGAAGAAAACACCGTGACGCCGCTTGCGGGTATCAAGGCGAAGGTGTCTGCGCAAACGAAGGTTGGCTACGCGAAAGGTTGTGACGTCGCCGGCGATTCGACCGCGGGTTTTCAGGAAGCCGTCGATCTAGCAAAGACGTCTGACGTCGCGATCGTCTTTGTTGGCGAGATCGCTGAGATGGTTGGCGAGGCCGCTTCGCGCGCCACGCTGGATCTTCCGGGCCGGCAGATGGAGCTCGTGCAGGCTGTTCATGCCGCAGGTAAGCCGGTGATTGTCGTGCTCGTGAATGGCCGGCCGTTATCTGTTGGTTGGATCGTGAATAATGCGCCCGCGATTCTCGAGTCGTGGATGGGCGGCAGCCAGTCAGGCAATGCGATTGCAGACATCCTGTTTGGCGACGTGAATCCGGGCGGCAAGCTGCCGGTGACTGTACCGCGAGCTGTGGGCCAGGTTCCGATTTACTACAACCATATGAATACTGGTCGACCCCCTGAAGCTCAGAACCGCTACACTTCGAAATACTACGACCTGCCCTGGACGCCGCTCTTCCCTTTTGGCTACGGCCTGAGTTACACGACATTCAAGATCGGTAAACCGCAACTCAGCGCGCCCCGCATTTCAGCAAACGGAAAACTGACAGTCAGTGTCGAAGTCGAGAACACGGGACGGCGTGCTGGGGATGAAGTGGTCCAACTCTACATTCGCGATCCCGTCGCTTCCATGACCAGACCGGTCAAGGAGCTGAAGGGATTTCAGCGCCTGACATTGCAACCGGGTGAGAAGCGTCGCGTTGAATTTGTACTTGGTCCGGAGCATCTCGGTTTCTGGAATAGAGAGATGCGTTATGTGGTCGAGCCAGGTGAGTTCCAAGTGATGGTCGGTGCCAATTCCGTCGATGTCCTCGAAGCGAAGTTCAACGTCAATTAGGCCACAAAGAGGCACAGAAATTAGGCCACAAAAAAGCACAAAAGTTTTTTTATGTGCTTTTTGTGCCTTTTCGTGGCTACTCCTTCTTTGTGGCAGTGCTGCGGCGCAATCGTTCATTGATGATATGCAGCAGCGCTCGTTTCGTTACTTCTGGGAACAAGCCGATCCGCAAACAGGCCTCGTTTCCGACCGTGCGCGAATGGACGGCTCGCCTCTCGATGCGACTCATCAAAATGTGGCGAGTATTGCGGCCACTGGATTTGGTTTGACGTCACTCTGCATCGCGGCCGATCGTGGCTGGATCTCGAAAGCCGAAGCACTCGAACGCACACGTAACACGTTACGCTTCTTTGACACGCGCGCCTTTAATCAGCGCGGCTGGTTTTATCACTGGCTCGACGCGAAGACCGGCGAGCGACGCTGGAACAGCGAAGTCTCTTCAATAGACACGGCACTGCTGCTGGCCGGCGTTCTTACCGTGCGGCAGTGCTTTCGCGACGATCGAGAAATCGTCCAAAGCGCCACTCGGATTTATAACCGTGTCGACTTTCGCTGGATGCTCAACGGCCATCCGCTGCTTCTGTCGCATGGTTGGAAACCGGAGTCGGGCTTTCTGCGCGCACGCTGGGACACCTACAGCGAAGACACGATTCTCTACATACTCGCGATTGGCTCGCCCACTCATCCGATTTCATCAGCTTCCTGGTACGCCTTGTGGCGCGATCGTTATCGCTACGAAGGTCACAGTTACTTCACAACGATCGGCGTGCCTTTGTTCATGCACCAGTATGCGCACGCATGGATCGACTATCGCAACCGTCGCGAATCGAGGGGCGATCGCATCGACTACTTCCAAAACTCCATCGCCGCCACGCTCGCCCATCGTGCTTTTTGTATAAACCTCTCGTACGACTTCCCTGCCTTTGGCCCAGACATCTGGGGCATCACTGCATCCGATAGCGCGAAAGGCTATCTCGCCTGGGGTGGCCCACCACGCGATCCCGACATCGACGGCACGGTGGTCCCCTCCGCGGCCGGCGGTTCGTTAATGTTCACCCCGGAACTCTCCACCCGCGCCCTCGAAACTATGCATTCAAAATACGGCGCTAAAATCTACGGCCGCTACGGCTTCGTCGACGCCTTCAACCCCAAGACCTCCTGGACCGATACCGATGTAATCGGCATCAACGCCGGCATAATTCTCTTAAGCGCCGAAAACATGCGCACCGAAAACGTCTGGCGCTGGTTCATGGCAAACCGCGAAATCCCCAGGGCTCTGAGCCGGATAAAACTTAGTACACAAAAAGCACAAAAGTCACAAAAGCAAAACTTAAAGGCCGCACTCTAAAACTCAGGTTTGATTTTGTGTTTTTGTGCTTTTTTGTGGCTAAACTCTTTTGCATGAAGCTGCTGATCCTTGGTGGGACGCGATTTTTGGGAAGACATCTCGTTACCTCTGCGCAAGCACGCGGGCATGAGGTCACGCTTTTTAATCGTGGGAATTATAAAGCCGAGGTCGAGAGCATTAAGGGAGATAGGCATACCGAGCTGTACAAGCTGCAAGGCCGAAGTTGGGATGCGGTTGTGGATACGTCGGGGCATTTGCCACGTGCTGTGAGGGCCGCGGCGGAGGTTTTGGCGAACGAGGTGGAGCGATATGTCTTTGTATCAAGTCAAAACGCCTACAGGGATGTCAGCGTCCCTGGCATCGAAGAAACATACCCGCTTCGCACGCTCACAAGCGAACAGTTAGACCGCGCCAATGCGATCGATACTTCGGGCCAGCCTTCATACGGTGAGCTCTATGGCGGGTTGAAAGCCCTTTGCGAGCAGGCCGCAGAACTCCGCATGCCTCACCGTGTGCTGATCATTCGGCCCGGACTCATCGTTGGTCCAGATGATTACACGGATCGCTTTACTTACTGGCCTGTGCGTGTCGCTCGTGGTGGCGAAGTGCTCGCTCCCGGCCGTCCGGATAGATTCATACAATTTATCGATGTTCGCGATCTGGCGGAATGGACCATCAGCATGATCGAACGGAGGGCGACTGGCGCGTACAACGCTCACGGCGTGCCGAACAGCTTAACGATGCAGCATTTGCTGGAGGAGTCCAGATCTGTTAGCGGTAGCGTTGCGCAGTTCACCTGGATCAGTGAAGACTTTCTGCTTCAGGAGAACGTTGCCGCGTGGAATGAACTGCCGCTCTGGCTACCTGAAGATGCCGCGCCGCACTTAAAAGGCTTCATGTTCATCAGTCCTGATAAGGCCATCAACAACGGCCTAGACTTCCGTCCGCTGCGCGACACAATCAGAGACACCCTCACCTGGTTCCAAACAAATCGCGCCAACGCCGACTTAAATGCCGGTCTAGACCGTGATAAAGAACGCGCATTGCTGTATAAATGGCATGCGCAGACCTAGCTAAGACACAACTTCAATAATCAGGAGCGCACGCATGCACAAGAAGGCCTTCTGGACCGTAGCGCTTGCCATACTCGCGTTTTTTGTTGTCGTCAACAACCTCGGCACTGAAACCGTCTACTCGCAAGCCGGCCGCCCGCAAGTCACACCCGAACAACTCGAAAAACGCAAAGCAATCGAGAACGAATTACAGTCAATCGCGATCGTCGAACGCAAGCTCATGATTCCGATGCGCGACGGCGTAAAGATCGCCACCGACGTCTATCGACCTAAAGACACGTCGAAGAAGTATGCGACGATCTTCGTGCGCACGCCTTACAACTTTAACTACTGGGACATTCGCAACAGCGCTCTACGCGATCTCTCAAACGAGCTCGAAGCCGTAAAGCGTGGTTACGCCTTTGTCGAAATGAACGAGCGTGGCCGATTCTTCTCTGAAGGCAACTACGACATTCTTGGCCCACCGCTCACAGACGGCGTGGACGAGTTCAATTGGATCTCGAAACAAACATGGTCCAACGGTAAAGTGGGAACAATCGGCTGCTCTTCTACTGCTGAGTGGCAACTCGCGGTTGCGGCCCAGGGCAATCCTGCTTACACGACATTCATCCCGCAGGGCTTCGGCGCCGGCGTCGGTCGTGTAGCTCCTTACTTTGAACAGGGAAACTGGTATCGCGGCGGTGCGGTCCAGATGCTGTTCATCGCATGGCTCTACAGCCAGCAGAACCAGGTGCGTCCGATGTTTGCGCCGAACACTTCGCAGGAGGATTTGATCCGCGCGTCGAAGTCGTTCGATCTAGCCCCACAACTGCCTACCGTGGATTGGGCCAAGGCGCTGAGTCATCTTCCAGCGCAGGACATTTTAGCGGCGGTCGATGCACCGCATGGCATCTTCGCGGATCGCATGCCGGTTGACACCGGCGGCGCGATGATTAAGCGCGAGCCGAACGATCCGGCGTGGTACAAAGGCGGGCTCTGGCACGACAACATGCGCATCAACATTCCAGGATTCTGGTTCATGTCGTGGTATGACGTGTCGATCGGTCCAAACCTCGCTGCCTTCAATCACGTTCGTAAAACTGCGTCTCCGGACATTGCCAATCAGCAATACGCGGTTATTGCACCGACGCTCCATTGCGCTTACAAGCGTGCGACGGAAAACACGATGATCGGTGAGCGAAGTGTCGGTGACGCGCGTTTGAATTACGACGAGCTAACGTATGCATGGTTCGATCATTTCCTCAAAGGCGAGAACAACGGCGTCCTCGAGAAGATGCCGCGCGTGCGTTACTTCACGATGGGCATCAACAAATGGCAGTCGTCAGACACGTGGCCGCCGGTGGGCGCGCAATCGATGAGCTTTTTCCTGTCGAGTGGTGGCAAAGCAAACACGATGAATGGTGATGGCGTACTCGCGGAAGCTGCGCCTGCAACCGACAATGCTGACAAATTCGAATACGATCCGATGAATCCGGTGCCGTCTTACGGTGGCAACGTTTGTTGTACCGGAAACGCGATCACCGCGGGCGCTTTCGATCAGCGAAAAAATGAGACGCGCCCTGATGTACTTGTTTACAGTACGGAGCCTTTGAAGGAAGGTGTTGAAGTCAGTGGACCAGTCGAGGTGACGCTCAACGTGTCGTCGGACGCGAAAGATACCGACTTCACCGTAAAACTGATCGACGTTTATCCCGACGGTCGTGCTTACAACCTCGACGAAACGATTCAGCGCATGCGCTATCGTGACGGGTATGACAAACCGAAGGTGTGGATGGAGTCCGGCAAGGTATACAAAGTAGTCCTCAGTCCGATGGTCACAAGCAATTACTTCGAAGCCGGACATCGCATTCGCATCGAAATCTCGAGCAGCAACTTCCCTCGCTTCGATCGCAATTTGAACACAGGGGGAAACAACTATGACGAGACGAAGGGCGTGATTGCGCGTAACGCCGTGCATCATTCGCGGCAGTATCCGTCGACGATCAAGGTCACAGTAGTCCGGCCGTCATCGCAAAAATCATCAAGTTTGTGATCGCACGGGTGGCCACAGAGGGCCACCCCTACAGTTGTTGCTCAACGGGCGCCTCCCTTGAAATTGCGTGATTAACTACAACTGTGCTTCGGAGAAATCGTCGAGATTTTACAAAATGTTTTGGAGACCTGACCGACTCCTAAAAGCCATTCTTATCTGGACTGCGGTGACGCTCATCATCGTCTGGCTGCCGTTCGTGCGTGGCTTGATGGATGGTGATAGCTACCAGTGGGGCAACGAGTTTTTTGGAAAGCAGTTTGGCGGACGCGGAGTGCACGGTGATTACTGGCTCATCGTGATCGAGGCTGCATTTGGAATATTTCTCCTCTATCTCGGCTGGCGTGGAGCGCGCCCACCATTTCATTGGCTGCTATTGTTCTGGCAAATCCTGATGGCCGCGCAATCGTGCTACAACTCATACACCGCGCCCGAAGACTATCGATTCAAGGGCGACACGCTCGGTGTTGATGTGTCGTTGGCCTGGGTTGGCCCAGTGCTCTTCGGTGGCTTCGCTTTGTTATCGATTTTGTGGGTAGTGCAAGACCTGCGAACACAACATCAGAAGCTTGCGCCGAAATGGAACCGCGCTAACTCCGTACTTCTTTTGATCGTGTTGGTCGTGCTTCCGATACAATTCGTGCTGCTGCGATTCGGTGAACAACACGGGACGAGAGATCAGGTGGGCGTCCTACTCACGATGGCGCAATGGATTTTAATAAGCTGCGCACTCTTTCCATGGTTCGCATCGAAACGCGCTCCTGAAGTTGTAGAGACGGTCTGAATAACAAAAAGGAAATAACCCGGCCTATGAAACCAAAAGAACTGACCATACGCGGGCTGATTCTCGGCGCGCTCATCACGACGATCTTCACAGCGGCCAACGTCTATCTCGGACTCAAGGTTGGTCTGACATTCGCATCGTCGATTCCGGCTGCAGTGATCTCGATGGCCATTCTGAGCATGGTGAAAGACTCCTCGATCCTCGAGAACAACATCGTCCAGACGGTCGCCTCGGCTGCCGGCACGCTCTCGGCGATCATCTTTGTGCTGCCGGGACTCGTGATCGTCGGTTGGTGGACAGGTTTTCCCTTCTGGCAATCGTTTCTCATCTGCGTGAGCGGCGGTGTGCTCGGTGTGTTGTTTACGATTCCACTCCGGCGCGCACTCGTGACAAACTCCGATCTCCCGTATCCCGAAGGCGTCGCGGCTGCGGAGGTTTTGAAAGTCGGATCAGGCACGCGTGGCGAAACAAAAGACGAGAGCGGCGAAGCACGCGAAGGTCTCATGGCCGTGATCCTCGGCTCCGTTGCTTCAGCCGGACTCGCTATTCTCACGGCAACGCGCATCGCTGCGGCTACAGTCGGTGGGTTCTTCCGTATTGGCGCCGCTGCTTCAACCGGCTACGACATTGCTTTCTCGCTCGCACTCGTCGGTGCGGGACATCTCGTCGGACTCTCAGTCGGCATGGCGATGCTCACCGGGCTGATCATCTCGTGGGCCATTGCAGTCCCGATCCTGACTTCAATGCAGCCGCCGGCAGAAGGCGCCACCCTCGCGGCGCACACGCTCGGAATCTGGCGTACACAAGTACGTTTCATCGGCGCCGGCGCAATCGCCATCGCTGCCATCTACACACTCGCCAGACTCGCGAAGCCTGTCGTTGGCGGACTCGTCAGCACGCTCGCCAGCTCGCGTACGACTGAACGTGAAGACGATCTTGACCGCGATCTGCCACCGAGTTGGATCATCATACTGACGATCGCATGTCTACTCCTTGCGGGTTACCTCGCGTTTACGTTCGCGCGCTCAACCGTGCTCGCCCCGAATGCAGTAACACTCACGCTTATCGCGATCCCGTTTGTCCTGATCGGCGGTTTTCTGATCGCGGGAATCTGCGGCTACATGGCTGGGCTGATCGGCGCATCAAACAGTCCGATCTCAGGCGTCGGCATTTTGTCGATCGTGCTGTGCGCGTCTGTGCTCATTCTGGCAGTGGCGCCGACGTCAGTAACACAACCAGCCCTCGTAGCCTTTGCGCTCTTCATCACCGCGATCGTTTTTGCATGCGCGACGATCTCAAATGACAACTTGCAGGACTTGAAGACCGGCCAGCTCGTCGGCGCTTCACCGATGCGTCAGCAGATCGCGCTTATTGTCGGCGTTGTTGCCGGTGCGTCTGTTATCCCGTTTGTACTTAACCTGCTCGCCAAAGCTTACGGATTTGCAGGCGCCCCGAACGTCGGCGTTGTGGCGGCGAATCCCTTGCCCGCGCCACAGGCGACTTTGATCTCGGCTCTCGCGAAAGGCGTGATCGGCGGCAGTCTCGAATGGAAGATGATCGGCATCGGCGCACTCGTCGGTGTTGGTTTGATTCTGCTCGACACGGCACTCGGCGCCGCGAAGAAAATCCGCATCCCGCCGCTCGCAGTCGGTATCGGTATTTACCTGCCGATGTCTGCGACGTTTGCGGTCGTAGTCGGTGCAATACTTTCCGAGTGGTACACAAGGCGCGCTCTCAAAACTCCGAACCCGGATCGTGCTGAACGACTCGGTACGCTCGTCGCTTCCGGATTGATCGTCGGTGAGAGTCTCTGGGGCGTTGTCAACGCGGGCCTGATCGTCGGCACTTCGAACGATGCGCCAATCGGACTCGTGCCTGAAGATTTTGCACCTGCTCCATGGCTCGGTGTGCTGTGTTTCGTGGGCATCATCATCCTGCTCTACTCATGGATGCTGAAGCGAGCAAAAATAGCACCGGATCGATAAGGAACAAATCGTGCCCATCGAAGGTCTAAAAATACGCCGTGCGGAGGCCGACGACTACGAACAGGTTTGCGAGATGTTCGTGTCGGCCAAGGTGTATGAAGGGACACTTCAGGTGCCGTATCCATCGCGCGATTACTGGCGAAAGCGAATCTCTGAAAACGTTGACAGCGTTTACAGACTCGTTGCGATCATCGACGATCGGATTGTTGGCATGGTCGATGTCACTACCTTTCCAAATAGACCACGCCGCAAGCATGTAGGCGCCATCGGTATCTGCGTTCACGCAGACTGGCAGGGCAAAGGGCTCGGGAAGGAGCTGATGCGCGCGCTTATTGACCTCGCAGACAACTGGCTCAATCTCACGCGACTGGAGCTCCAAGTCTATGCTGACAACGAGGCAGCGATTCATCTCTACGAGCGTTTCGGTTTTGAGGTTGAAGGAACGCTGCGACAACACGCTTTCCGTGATGGGCGATATGTCGATTCGAAGATGATGGGACGACTGCGACCCGCGTCATGAAAACAAAATCAATCCTAATTTCACTCGTCTTTCTCATCGTCCTTATTGCTCCGCGATTGGCGATGGCTTGTGTTTGTGGCAGCGGTGCGTCGGTGTGTGGCGCTTTCATTAGGGCCGAGGCTGTTTTTGTGGGCACAGTCTCGCGCGTGGAGAATCAAACCACTAAAGCAGAAAACGGCGAGATAAGCACTGCCGGGCAAACTGCTTATGTTCAGGTTGAGGAGTCGTTCAAGGGCGTCAAAGAAAGTGAGATGCTCTTTCGCTCGTACGGCAGCTCCTGCGATCCTCAATACAAAGAAGGCCAACGCTGGCTCTTCTACGCCTATTTCAACAAAAACGAGAAAGCCTGGGAGATCCATAATTGCGATCGCAGCACAATGATCGATTGGGCATCTGACGATTTACTTTACCTGCGTAACTTACCTGCCTCAGCACAAAAGACACGCATTGCCGGTGTACTCCGCAACATCCGTGGAAGCGAACCCATGATGGGTATAAAGGTTAAGGCGACAGATGGACGCGACGTTTATGAGACGTTCACTGACAAGAACGGCGTGTATGAAATATTCGGCCTGCCACCAGGCACATATTCGGTCGAACCAGAACTCCCGATCACGATGGACGTTTACCTCTCAAGCGTTTCTGGCGAGCTCAGTGAGATGGACCGTAGGGCGCGGCAAGTAAAGCTAGCGGAAAAAAGCTGTGCCGGAATGAACTTCTACCTCACTGAAAACACTTCCGCCAGCGGCAAGGTATTTGGCGCTGATGGACGCCTCCTCAAAGACGTCTGCGTGTATCTGATATCAAAAGATTCCGACACGAACTCACCGACCGTTAACTGCACAAGGGCAGACGGTAGTTTCAAGATCAGCCCGATTCCGCGCGGACGCTACGTGCTTGTTGCGAACGGAGATGGACGAATCACGAGTAAAGAACCCTTTCCGACAGTTTATTACCCGGGTGTTATCGACAAGGAGAAAGCCACCGTCCTGACATTTGCTGATGGAGACCAGCGGCAAGACGTCGATATTCATATTCCTTCAGAGCGACCGGTACGGACCATTGAAGGCAGGGTTTTGTATTCAGATGGTAGAGTGGTCGCTAACGAATCCGTGTGGTTTAACGAAGAAACTCAACCCGACCAGGAAGGCGAACAGATTGCGGTGACAACAGACTCAAATGGCCGGTTCAGTTTAACGTTGCTTGCGAGTCTAAAAGGCTCTTTGCGTGGACAAGTGCTTACCTATCGTGGAGAGTACAAGGATTGTCCAATGTTGGAAAAGCTAATCAAGGCAGAGGCTCAAAGCCTCCTTGATTTGTATACGAACGTGATCAAACTCGAACCGCACACGGATTACAAAGACCTCGAGCTCAAGTTTCCCTTTCCCTATTGCGCTAAAACAAAACCGCCACGGCGTTGAACGATGACTCACTACAAGACTTTCAATATCGGCGCAGTTCTGGTTCTACTTCTCTGCCCGATTGCTCACGCACAGGAAACCGATTCCAAACCACAAACCACTGACGCTGCGCGACGCGAGAAGGCTGTTGAATTACTTCAGTCGCTCGCAACTCAGCTCCCCACTCTTCAATCTGCCGAGAATCGTGCGCGCATCGGTGCAAACATCGCTGATTCGCTTTGGGCCCACGATGAGAAACGCGCACGTGCTCTATTCATCGGTATCGAGGACGATATCAACTGGGGACTGCGGGTTCGTGAAATCAAAAACTCGAGAGACGACTACAGTTCGATGGTCTTCATGCAACTGCGCACTGATATCGTGACGCGAATTGCCAAACACGACCCCGAGCTGGCACTCGATTTCCTGAGAGCAACCACACCAACCTACGAGAAGATTCCACGAGCCGTCGCCGAGCGCGAACGTGACTTTGAAGTAAAACTCGCAACACAGATCGCCGCCAGCAATCCGGATCTTGCTTTCAGGATTGGTAGTCAATCCCTCAGTCGCGGTTTCTCTGATCACCTTCTGCCGTTAATCAAACAATTACTCAAGAAACATAGAGAACAAGGCGTCACGCTTTACAAAGAAACGGTTCGCGCGTTGAAAGGTTCTGATTTCTCGCGTCGCGGGCAGATGAATTTCGCGTGGTCACTGGCTGACCTCACACCGCCTCTCGCAGATGAGTCGACATTTCGAGACTTCATAGACATGTGGATTTCAGCGGCGCTGGCTAATGGTTGCGACAAACCAGAGGTACCGGAGGATTCGGTTTACTTTTGTGATCGGGTTCGATATCTGGTGCCACAGATGCAGAAAGTTGCCCCGCTGCGTACAGCTCAGTTAAGGCGCTTAGCTGGTGCAGACAGTCCTGAGCCATGGGAGATCGCCAGATCACGGTGGGCCGAGTTTCAGAAACTTCTGGACGAGGGCGATTTCGATGAGGCGCTTGAACTAGCTAAAAGATATCCGGAGACGACAGACGCGATTTACTGGCAAACAGCAATGAGAGCGCAGGCAAACGGTGATACCGAGCGGGCGCAGAAGATTGCTAATGGCCTGACTGATCCTGAAAGGCGACAACAACTGCTGGCTCAGCTAAAACGCGACGATGCCAATGGCTCAGTAACAGATGAGGAATTGGAAGGGGTTCAAGCTGAGCTCAATAAGCGGGAGCAAGTTGAAGACAAACTCACTCTTTTGGTCGGCATGGCGAATCGCGCCGGAGCGAAGAACCGGGCGGCCGCTTTGAAGTTGCTCGATCAAGCTAATGGAATCATCGAATCGATGAAGCCAGGTAAGGAGCAGATGAAGAGTCAACTGGGTATCGCGCTGTTTTACTGCACGGAGAAGAGTGATCGTTGCCTCGCAATGATGGAGTCGTTGCTCCCGCAACTAAACGAGCTGATCGACGCCGCAGCGAAGCTTGACGAGTTTGATACACACTATCTGCGCGATGGTGAGTGGAACATGTCCGCTGATGGCTCTCTTGGCGAGATACTGACATACCTGTCCCAGAATGCTGCTTATTACGCGTGGACCGACTTCGATCGCGCAGTGAGTTTGGCGGGGCAGTTCGAAAGGACTGAGATACGAATGATGGCCCAGACAAAGCTCGCACAATCGATCCTTGCCGGTCCACCAAAACGCTACAGATATGGAACCGGGATAAGTTATTGATGACCGGCCGGCACTCTTTATCGAGCAATGATTTTAAAGGAGCCGAAAAATTTAGCAGCATTCTCAGAGTCAGTCTTATTCGGTGGCAGCCAAACAATCAATAAGTAGAGCCTTTCTCCGACCAGATAGACCCTGCTCCGATAGGAGAAACCTTTTACCTCTCCGGTAACCTCCCTCCCCGGATAACCATCCGATGAGATGGCTGTATTACCGGTTACCGTCCCGCCTGCGCTGGTTATTCCGCTTTCGGCTGCCTTGCTCAAAAACTTATCGCGGTTGGCAGCTTCGACAGACAGAGGGTGATTCATATACCCGACCACGTACGTAAAGTTTTCCCGCGTTAACTCGTACAAAGTGGAGACGTTTCGTTCCTCTTTCGTATCATGTGGTAAAGCCCGCTCAGTAGGTTTGCCCGGGAGCTTTATCGAGTAGCCACCATCCTTCGGTGAGAAAATGATCCAGTCTGACTGAGTACTCTTGGGCCTGGCTTGCTGGCAACCACCTATCATGAGCAGTATCGCCGCGATAAGTAGGGTGACATTGGTCCTTCGTGAGTCAAAGGTTACAGACAGGTAGCAAGTGGTGTGGATTCTCAACATGAGGGCTCAAATGATTGCGGTGTTTCGAGGACAAGAGCTTCGCGTTTACATGCTTTTACTCGGCAATACTCATACCGAACGAAACGCTGAAAGCGTTCGACTCAATATGAAGTGGTTTAAGGTTTCGATTATTCGGAAGAGGTGAGCGTGTCTACAATAGAACACAGGTCTGAGTCGCCTGTGTATACGGCTGTAGACTGTAGTGACAGTGTTTAGCAACGAAGAGAAGCAATTGAGTTGACAGTTAGTGGCCCGCAGAGATGAAACCACCTTGAACAACTTACGGCCGCCAGGATTTAATTTCGCGGCCGTGGTCCCGATTCGAGTGGAACGATTTCAAGAATAATACGCAGAAATACGCAGCGAAATCGTTGACTTTTCCAGCGCCGCACGTTAGATCATCGCCGTCCTTTGATTCCACAATTCAATGAGGCTTTACGATGACCACCTCTCGTCGTGACTTTCTTAAGTCGGCCGGGGTTGCTGCCGGGGCTCTATCGATCGCTTCCCTGCCCTCGTGGATTGACAGTGTCACTGCCGCCGAAGAGGCTGCCGCAAACGGTATCGACAAAAACGCGCTCGCCGACATCGCATTGAAAACTGCGCGTAAACTCGGTGTCACTTACGCCGACATTCGCATCAATCGTTATCGCAACGAGTCGATTGCGACACGCGAGCAACAGGTGCAGAACGTCTCGCGCGGTCAGAACTTCGGCTTCGGCGTGCGCGTGCTCTACAAAGGCACGTGGGGCTTCGCTTCGAGCCGCAGTGTGACGCCGGATGACGTGAGACGCATCACGCAACAGGCGGTCGAGATTGCGCGCGCCAATTCCATCTATCAACGCAAGCGCATCTCGCTTGTGCCCGTCGAGAAAGTGGTGACGAGCTGGAAGAGCGCGTTTGAAAAAGATCCGTTCGAAGTCTCGATTGACGACAAGATCCAGTTTCTGTTGTCGCTCAATGAAGCGGCGATGAAGACGAAAGGCGTCAGCTTCGTCAACTCGTTCATGGGATTTGTGAATGAGCAGAAGTTTTATGCTTCGACTGACGGCTCGCGAATCGAGCAGTACATCATTCGCGCCAATCCGAGTTTCACTGTCACTGCGGTGAATCGCGCGAATGGTGACTTTCAGTCACGCAGCGCGCTCGGTGGACCACAGGGAATGGGTTACGAGTACATCGAGAAGCACGACTGGAAACATGAAGCAGAGCAGGCCGGCGAAGAGGCCGCCATGAAGCTCAGCGCGAAGGCCGTCGACCCGGGTAAATATGATCTCGTGCTGCATCCCTCGCATCTTTGGTTGACGATTCACGAGTCAGTGGGCCATCCGACCGAACTCGATCGTTCGCTGTGGATGGAAGCGAATTATGCGGGTACGAGTTTTCTCACGCCTGACAAGATCGGCAAACTGCAATTTGCGTCGAAGATCATGAACTTCGTCGCTGACCGAACGCAGCCTGCGGGTCTTGCGACTGTTGGTTACGACGACGAAGGCGTTAGGGCGCAACGCTGGCACCTGATCAAAGACGGCACGTTTGTCGACTGGCAAACTACGCGCGATCTCGCAGCGATGACGGGTAAGAAGACGTCGTATGGGTGTAACCACGGCGACAGTTGGGGCAGCATCTCGTTTCCACGCATGCCTAACGTGTCGCTCCAGCCGGGTCCAGGCAACACTTCGATGGACGATCTGATCGCCGGTGTCGAGAAAGGCATTTTGATCTACGGCGACGGAAGTTATTCGATCGATCAGCAACGTTACAACTTCCAGTTTGGCGGCCAGGTTTTCTGGGAAATCAAGAATGGCAAGCGCGGTGAGATGTTGCGCGATGTTGCTTACCAGTCGCGAACCACTGATTTCTGGAATTCATGCGACGGTCTCGGCGGCCAGTCGACATACGAGCTCGGCGGCAGCTTCAACGACGGAAAAGGCGAGCCGGGCCAATCGAACGCGGTGAGTCACGGTTGCCCCGTCGCCCGTTTTCGCCAGGTGAACGTCCTGAACACCGCGAGGAAGTAATTGGTCCTATTCGACCGATACGCCTTATAGGAGATGCTCAATGCTACTTACTGAAAAAGAGGGGCGCGCGATTTGTGAAAAACTGCTGAGCTATGTGAAGGCGGATGACGCGGTTGTCGGCGTCAGCAGCGAAAACTACGGCCACCTGCGCTTTGCCTCGAACGCTTTCACCACGAGCGGCGCACGCGAAAACGTCAGCGTTGGCATTACTGTTTGGATCGACAAAAAACGCGGGGCCGCTTCGACAAACGAGATGGACGACGAATCGCTCAAAGCCACCGTCGCGCTCGCAGAACAACTCGCGCGCATCTCTCCCGTCGATCGCGAGTACATGCCGACACTCAGTAAGCAGACTTACAAGCCCGTCAACGGATACGCCGAAGCCACTTCAAACATCTCCGTCACCTCTCGCGCGAAGATCATCAACGACGTAATCACCGCGTGCGAAAAAGCAAATGTGATCGGCGCCGGTTTTCACCAGGCGCGCGGCTCAGCCGGCGCGTCTGCTACAAAGAACGGCAACTTCATCTACGAGCAGTCGAGTCTGGTGAGTTTGGCAACGACCGCCCGAACACCCGATGGGACCAGTTCCGGTTACTTCCTCCGCAACCACTTCGACGTTGCAAAACTCGACACCGCGCGCATTGCAAACGAAGCGATACGCAAAGCACTCGACGCTCGCAATCCACGTGTGCTCGATCCCGGCGTCTATCCAGTGATTCTCGAGCCACAGGCAGTCGCCGATCTGCTCGGGTTCCTGGCTTTCAGTTTCGACGCACGAAGCGCTGAAGAAGGTCGCAGCCCATTCTCCGCGCCGGGCGGTAAAACAAAAGTTGGTGAGAAGATCTTCGACGAGCGCATCAACATCTACAGCGATCCATGGCATCCGGAGTTGCCCGGCTCACAATCAGCACAGGTAGGTCTGCCGGCAGAAAAAATCGTCCTCGTGCGCAACGGTGTTCTGGAAAATCTGTTTTACTCGCGCTTTTGGGCGAAGCAGAAAGGCAAAGAGCCGACGCCTGGACCAGTCAACAGCATCATCGAGAGCTCTCAGCCTCCCGTGTCAGTCGACGACATGATCAAGTCGATGGACCGCGGCCTGTTGCTCGGTCGCTTCTGGTACATCCGCGGCGTCGATCCGCGAAGCGCATTGCAGACCGGTCTAACGCGCGACGGCATCTGGTATATCGAGAACGGGAAGATTCAGTATCCGGTGAAGAATTTCCGTTTCAATCAAAGCCTGACGCAGTTGCTCGCTCCAGGCAACGTCGACATGATTGGCAAACCGGAACGCGTCGGCAGCTCGGAAGGCCAGGGCGGCAGCGCTTCGCTACTCCCTGCTCTGAAGGTGAAGGAGTTTAATTTCACTTCGCAATCCGAAGCCGTGTGACGATGATTCATTGACAACCGAAACTGAAACGAATAAGTTCCCCGAACCCCCGGCGCTTTACTATCTGTTCGAAAGAAAGGAAACCCCTCCCAATGGCAATTCAAGTAATCATAGGGAATCAAAAAGGTGCGTTACCAATTAAGGCTTCGTTCATGGCTCCCGGCGACATGCCGATGTATCTGGAAGTTGTGGGATCCGTTTGGACTACGACCGCAAACCAGATGATTGGAATCCAGATAGCAGTTGATGGCAACGTTATCGGGACCGCCAATGTCTTTTCGAATACCGCCAGCACGCATCGTCCAGTCGTGCCTGTATACCTGCCGGTCAAACTGGACCAGGGATCACACACGCTTGAGCTGAGTCTTGCTCCAAATACTACGACGACCTCAGACTTTAACGATTTCTACACCGCCGTTCTCCATTACTAACAAACTCAGTATTTCCCCCAAGTCCTCATGAAAAAGCACTCACACTCATTTTCTGTTTTGCTGCAAGGCGTGGGGGATCCCAACCCTCCACGCCCTCTTGAAAAATTTCGCTGATCGGTTCAGGGTTAATCATGAGCAAGATGCTTGAGGGCAAAGTAGCATTGGTCGCTGGAGCGACTCGTGGAGCGGGGCGTGGCATTGCGGTTGAACTTGGTGCGGCCGGAGCGACAGTTTATTGCACAGGGCGATCGACTGCGGGGCAGCGCTCCGAGATGAATCGTCCGGAGACGATCGAGGAAACGGCCGCGCTGATCGAGAAAGAGGGTGGACGTGGGATCGCGGTCCAGGTCGATCATTTGGATCCGGCGCAGGTGCAGGCTCTGGTCCAACGCATCGAGCGTGAGCAAGGACGTCTCGATATTTTAGTTAACGATATCTGGGGTGGAGACAAGCTCACCGAGTGGAACGTGCCGGTTTGGGAACACTCGCTCGAAAACGGTCTGCACATACTCCGCCTTGCAATCGATACACACATCATCACCAGTCACTTTGCGCTTCCACTCCTGATCAAAAACCCGGGCGGACTGGTTGTCGAACTCACTGACGGCACGACTGAATACAACAACGATCACTACCGTCTATCGCTCTTCTACGATCAAGCAAAGACTTCGGTGATTCGCATAGCTTGGGCCGTAGGCCAGGAGCTGAAACCGCATCAATGCACTGCGGTGGCGTTAAGTCCCGGCTGGTTGCGATCCGAGCAGATGCTGGATAACTATGGCGTCAAAGAGGAAAACTGGCGCGACGCAACGAAGGTACAGCCGCATTTCATTATCACTGAAACACCGCGTTACGTTGGCCGTGCGGTCGCACACCTCGCAGCGGACAAAGATCTCGCGCGCTGGAATGGACAATCGCTGTCGAGTGGGCAGTTAGCGAAGGTTTACGGCTTCACCGATGTTGACGGTTCTCAGCCCGATGCGTGGCGGTACGTGGTTGAGGTGCAGGAGACAGGCAAGCCGGCCGATGCCACAGGTTATCGATAAAAATGCCGATTACGATCGACGACCTGCGACGATTCACTGTGGCGCGGAACTTTCCCAAGCCGGCAACACTCAATCGCGCCCTGCAACACATGGGCTTCGTACAGGCAGATCCGATCCGCGCTCCCGCACGCGCACAGGATCTGATCCTGCGACATCGCGTCAATGAATATCGCGCCGGCGATCTCGAACGCCGCTACACGTCACTCGACGTCGAAGAAGATTTCTTCATCAACTACGGCTACGTCACGCGATTACTTCAATCGCTGATGCATCCGCGTCCGGCGCTGCGGCAGAGGAAAGCGAAACTGCTGCTTGATTTCGTTCGCGAGCGTGGCGTCGTGCATCCGCGTGAAGTCGACGAACACTTCGCGCACGGCACAGTCACGAACTACTGGGGCGGCTCCTCAAACGCTACGACGCACCTGCTCGACGCAATGCACTACGCCGGAATGCTGCGCATCGTGCGTCGTGAGAAAGGAATTCGCGTTTACGCCGAGCACAAACACGAGCCCGTCCCTCGCAATGCGGCTGAGCGACGCGCGCGGATGGATGCTTTGGTCGATGTTGTTGTCCGCATCTACGCGCCGTTGCCTGGTTCAAGTCTTTCGTATTACGTGCGGCGCTTGCGATACGCCGCACCGCAATGGCAAAAGGAGTTGCCGGGCGCATTGCAACGTGCGAAAGAGCGGCTGACTCATGTGCGCGTGGGAAAGGTCGATTGGTACTGGCCTTCCGATGAAACGCTCGACGATTCTTTGTTTCCGGAAATCGTCCGCATCCTGGCGCCATTCGATCCGGCAGTGCACGATCGTGATCGTTTCGAACTGCTATGGGGCTGGACCTATCGTTTCGAAGCCTACACACCCGTCCCGAAACGCAAGCTCGGTTACTACGCGATGCCAGTGCTCTGGCGCGATCGCGTCATCGGTTGGGCCAACCTCTCAATGAAGAATGGCGATCTGGCTTATGACCTCGGCTATGTAAACGAACCGCCACGCGACCGCACATTCAAACGTGAGCTTGAGGCTGAGATCGAACGCCTGCGCATTAGCTTTGCCTCAAAAGTCGGAATCGCACTTGGATCGGGTCAGTACAGGGAGCGATAGCGACCTGGTCACACCATGGGGGGTCAAGAATCATTAGGAATATCACATGCTGATCACTGACCAGGTCGCTATCGCTCCCTGTACTGACCCGATCCAACAATGATTTCTGACTTTTGAGGCAAAGCCGCGCGCATTCCTCGGTGTATAATCGGTCGCAATATGGAAACACGACGAACTCTTTACGACGAGGTTGAGCCATACGACACGGGTTTTATCCGCGTGTCGCCTGTGCACGAGCTTTATTACGAGCAATGTGGCAGCCCAAACGGCAAGCCGGTTATTTTTCTGCATGGTGGGCCGGGCGCGGGACTCGTGGCTGACTACCGGCGCTTCTTCGACCCGCAGGCTTATCGTGTGATCCTGTTCGAGCAACGCGGCGCCGGGCGAAGTAAGCCGCACGCTTCGCTCGACGACAACACGACCTGGCACCTGGTCCAGGACATCGAAGTCATTCGTGAACAGTTTGGTATCGATAAATGGCTGGTGTTTGGAGGCTCGTGGGGCAGCACGCTCGCGCTCGCTTACGCGGAGACACATCCGGAACGTGTGCGCGGACTGGTGCTGCGCGGCATATTCCTGTGCCGTCCGCGAGAGATTAAGTGGTTCTACGAAGATAGTCAGGGCGCCAGCGCGATCTTTCCGGAGGTCTGGGAACAATATGTGCGCGTCATTCCCGAAGCCGAGCGCGACGACATGATTCGTGCTTATTACAAACGTCTGATCAGCGACGATGCAGATGTGCGACTTGAAGCCGCGCAGGCGTGGTCCAACTGGGAGGCGAGCGCGTTGAAGCTGATTCCTGATCAGAATTTGATCGATGAGTTTACGGAGCCGGAGATGGCGATCGCCCTCGCGCGGATCGAGTGTCACTACTTCGTGAACAACTGCTTCTTCGAGACCGATAACTACTTGATCGAGAACATCGATCGCATTCGACACATTCCGGGAGTGATCGTCCACGGTCGTTACGACATAGTATGCCCAGCGATGAATGCCTGGGATCTGCATCGCGCGTGGCCGGAAGCGACACTGCAGATCGTTCCCGATGCGGGCCACTCGGTCACCGAACCCGGAATCACCGACGCCCTCGTCCGCGCCACAGATAGTTTCAGATAAGTAGTCACAAAAAGGCACAAAAAGCCCAAATGATAAAGAGGATCACGAAACGTGACTCTTCTAATCTCATTTGTGCTTTTTGTGCCTTTTTGTGGCTAAAACTATCGAATAGCGATCGGGTTGACGATTGATTGAACGCCGCCAGTGATTCGCGCGGGACCGAGCGTGAAGAGAAACTCCCACGCCTGATCGCGCACCATCTCTTCAGTGTTGACGTTTTCGAGTATGTGGATGCCGTTCAAAGGAATGAGTATCTGGTGGACCTCGAAGATGCCGACGCCTTTTTCAAATGGAACTACTTCAAAGCTCCACGTGTCAGAACCGATGATCGCTACTTCCAACGACGCGAGAAACTTCGCGCCATCGCGTCCGAGTCCCGGCGCGACTGAGCCGAAGCGTTTGTTGTCTTTGCCGATGAGCTTAAGCCAGCCCGTGTAGAACAACACCACGTCGCCTTTCTCGATCGACTTGATTCCCTGCCGTTTCATCGCGCCCTCGATCTCGGCGCGATTGAACGCAGTTCCCTCTCTGACGATATCGGTGTTGAAGTAACCGGCCATGTCGAGCAGCACGCCACGCGTCGCGATCGGTGGCACGTGTTCCACGCCGAGTTTCTTCAGACCATCGGTCATCGCGAAGTCGGCGGCTCTGTTGCAGTTGTAATAAAGACCATCGATGCCGATGTGGCCCAGGCCGTCGAGTTGTGTGCCGACGCCGGCCCAGCCCACGATCAGGTCGTCGTTGTACGTGGTCTTCGTTGGACCAAGCGAGCCGCCGGCTGTCTGTCCGGGTTGAGTTATGGTGACGGCGAAAGTGCGTGGTGGATATGCGGGCGTATCTTTATTTGTTTCAATGGCGAGGCGATAACTCTTGCCTGTCGTGACGAGTTTCGTGGCGGCAAGTGTTTTCGCGGGCGTGATGTAGTTGACGTTGCCGATTTGATCGTCAGGGCCGAACTTCGAAGCCGTCGGACAAGGTTTATCCTGGGCGTACGCCGTGATGATGGAAATAAAGATGAGGGTCAAAATCCACGAGAGTCTTTTATGCATGGTCTGTTTTTGTGCAGAATTAGCAAGATTTAAGAAGAGCGAATACGTTCGATGACGTTGAGCGCCTGCTGTCCGTTCTTGGAGATATTTGTAAGTGGACTACGGAAGCTCGCGATGTCGGGTTTGTCTTCGTCGAGCAACTCGAGACACTTCTTCGCATTGTTCAGGATCGCTTCGAGTTGCTGTTTGATCTCATCGACACTGGACGCCGCCGCCTTTCCCTTGCTCGCCGCGTAAGACGCCTGGGCCAGCTCGGCTTGAATGCGTGACAGGATCTCTTTCGCAGCATGACGCTCGATCGCGAGGCCCGCGATGCGTGTTGCGACTTCAGTAAGACCAGCCTCTTCACCAGTGGGTGTGCGCGGCTCGCGATAGTACATCGCAAACGAACCCAGCACCTTCCCGCGCCCTGAAAATATCGGCGTGGACCAGCACGCGCGCAGCCCGTTAGCCACAGCGAGATCTCTGTAATCTTCCCAGAGCGGATCATTAAGAATGTCAGTAACGACTACCGGCTCACCGCGATATATCGCAGTGCCGCATGAACCGTGCTTTGGTCCAATCGCGGAGCCGTCGATCGCCTGCACGTACTCCGGCGGCAGACTCGGCGCAGCTCCGTGACGAACGTGATCGCCGTCTTCGCTGAGTAGCAAGACGGAACAGAGCATGCCCGGCGACTGGGCCTCGATCAGCAGCACGAGCCTTTCGAGGATCTCGCTGAGCGGTGCATTCGCGGCGAGTTTCTGCAGGATCTTGCTCTGCCCGAAGCGAAACTCTTCCTCTTTCTTTTCATGTTCGATTCTGAAAGCGCCGCTATCGATACGCGGCAGTCTGGCCGTCTTTGCGGCGGCTGCTTCGGATGGTTCAGCTATAGGGGTTTCCTGTGAGCGGTTTAGTATCTGCGTTTTTTCCAGATCTTCTTCCATTGACTTGCTCCGGGTGAAACGTGTGTGACGAGGCCGGCCTATTTTACGCCCAAACGGCTTCTAAGGCACATGTGTTAGGATGCCCGCTTACCAAAGTTATAAATCGTAAGGAGAGCGGTGTGAACGCGTTTGGCAATTACATCAACGGCGAGTTTGTAGAGAGCAAATCGGGCAAGACTTTTCCTAACGTAAATCCAGCGAATTTCGACGACGTTGTCGGCACGTTTCAGGCTTCGAACGAAGCTGATGTGGCGGCCGCTTGTTCAGCCGCAGTCGCCGCGCAAGACGAGTGGGCCGCGATGCCGGCAACGAAGCGTGGCGAGTATCTATTCAAAGCCGCGGAACTGCTGGCGAATAAACTGCCACAACTCGGCGAGGAGATGACGCGTGAAGAAGGCAAAACGCTTCCTGAAGCAATCGGTGAAGTCACGCGCGCGATCAATATCTTTCGCTACTTCGGTGGCGAAGGCGCGCGGCAGTTCAGTTACAACGTCCCGTCCGAGCGCCCGCAAGTTCTCTGCTACACGATCCGCAAGCCGCTCGGCACAGTCGCGCTGATCACGCCGTGGAATTTTCCATCAGCGATTCCCGCGTGGAAACTCGCGCCCGCACTGATTGCCGGGAACACGGTCGTGCTCAAGCCCGCGTCACTCGCTCCGCTCAGCTCGTTTCGACTGGTTGAAGCGTTGCACGAAGCGGGCATTCCGAAAGGTGTGGTCAACTACATCACCGGCAGCGGTGGAGCTGTTGGCGATCCGTTGACAAGTCATCCGGCGATCAATGGCATTTCGTTCACTGGCTCCACTTCAGTTGGCGACGCGTTGTATCGCAAAGTTTCCGATCGAAAACTGCGCGTGCAGCTCGAGATGGGTGGGAAGAATCCTACGATCGTATTGCGCGATTCTGATCTGAATTACGCGGCTGACATTCTCATCAACGGTGCATTCTTCTCGACAGGCCAGAAGTGTACGGCGTGTAGCCGCGCGATCATCGAGCGTCCGATTTATGAGCCGCTGGTCCAATTATTAATTGAGAAAACACGTGGTTTGAAAATCGGTAATGGGTTAAATCGCGGCATTCAGATCGGTCCGGCAGTTGATGCGAATCAACTCGAAACGGATCTCGAGTACATCAAAATCGCGAAGGACGAAGGTGCCGAGTTGTTGATTGGTGGAAATAGATTATCGGGTGGTGAGTATGACAAGGGTTACTTTATTGAGCCCACGATCTTTACGGGTGTGAATCCGCAGATGCGCATTGCGCAGGAAGAAGTGTTTGGACCAGTGCTCGGGCTCATGGTCGCGGAAGATTTTGAGGAGGCGATGGAGATTGCAAATGGAGTGCGGTTTGGACTCTCGGCGTCGATCGTTTCGAGGGATCTGACGCGCGTGCACCAGTTCATCGATCGGATTGAAGCGGGGTTGATTACAGTGAACTTGCCGACCGCAGGTGTTGAGTATCAATTACCGTTTGGTGGTACGAAGGAATCGAGTTACGGCATGCGCGAACAGGGACCACAAGCAATCGATTTCTATTCCGAAACTCGCACGGTCTATTTGCGCTACGCACAGTAAGTAACACGGATTGGGACGGATTTTAAAATCCGTCAAATCCGTGGCCCGGGATAACGCACTACTCCATTGCGACACCCGTTAGTCAACTCCAAAACAACTTGCTTCCCGCTTAACGTAAATGACTTCAGATCACAGCCGTAGGCGAAACTACCCGTTTCATACTGCCAAATATTCTTAAGCCTACCGTTGCGTTTGCTGTAAATGTAGAAGAGGTCTGCGCCACCATCGCACGAGCCACTACAGCGCAAATGCAACAGTCTCACAATCGCCTCCGGCGATCCATCACCCGTCACATCCTGGTAGTAAACGTCCTCCAGGTTGAACCAACCTGAATCGTCCCACATCTTGCCGTCATTGAGAGTCAGGCTGACTGGCTTCCCGACTGATACCGAGTAAACGCCGTACGTAAAGTTCTTAAAATCGACTTTACTGAAGTTTTCAGGTACGAATCGAAACTGCTCTAACGGATCAACATGAGACGGTACTGGAGGTTCAAAAGGTGTTGTGAGCGGCGTTGTACTCAGGAGGGTCGACTGCTCCTTCCGGATTCTCTTCCCAGGCGAGAACGCGCTGAGTAAACCGATAAATAGAGCGCAGAAGAGAGCCGCAAATAGAAGCGCTTTCTTCTCCGTACGGTCAAACGGTCCGATTTCGGTAAACGGGAACATCGCTTTGCTCGCTCCGATGGCGATACGCTACCGCTGAAACCGCTGCGAGTCAAAGATTTTTGAGCGTAGTTGCCTAATCTATCTCACGTATTCCCAGTGCCACGGCTCGTAGAAGTAAGGACGAAACCCGAAGCGCTCGGCGTTTCGAACAAGCCATCGATAGGCTGGAGTGTTGACCTGGATCGCGCGATTAGCGTCTTTTGTATCCACAGGATCGCCGCCGACATAGAGATCCAAAGCGCGGCCAGTAAAGTGTGGACTGTTGTTAACGGCGAGTCCTGCGCTGCCTGCATTGGGTGATTTGCGACGCAGGTTCTCCTGGTATTCGCGCGAACGAAATGACGAGATGATCTTGAGATATGACGAACTACGATCGAGTTTAAGATCGTCCGTAGCCGCAGCGAGCATTTCCTTGTACGCGGCGTAAGTGTTGCGCTCAACCTGGCGCAGCTCCGCAGCACGTGAAGGATCGTAAAAATCTGACGGCGGCGCGGTCAGTAGTTGATCGGGCGTCGCCGCCGCGCGGTTTTTGAGTCGATTGCCCTGCCACTGCGAGACCATCGCCATCAACGCGTCTTGATCGAGAATGCCGTCGGCTCTGATGCCGCGACGCTTCTGCCACGATGCAATGGAAGCAGCGAAGTCGCTCGTGAGTGGATCATGTTTAGTGTTGAGAGTCTCTCCGATCAGAAGATCGTATAGATACCAGCCACGCTGTTGCTTGCCGCCGAAGGTCCAGCTGAGATCGTTGCGAAGTGTTACATTCGTTGTGGCTGCTGTTGCGAATGCAGAAGTCGTCGCAGTTGGCGCCGTACTGACAGCGGACGTTTTTCGTACCGGACGCGGTGACTGAGCGCTCACTGCTACAGCGAGTGCAGTCACAATGACACCGATTTGCAGCTTCAAGTTCTTCATAATCAACATCGTATTTAGTGATGCGTCGAGCACCGTTACGGTTTTCTCTGCGTATCTCTGCGTATCTCTGCGATCTCTGCGTTGAAATGGCCCTTTAACGCAGAGATACGCAGAGAGCCGCCGAGATAAATTACCGATGACGCTTGCGGCTAACGCGAGTGGTCTGAGCTTTGGTCTTGGAACGGTGCGGCTTTTCTGCTCGGCTTGCTCTGCTTTTGACATTCGCCTTCGCCTTCGCTGGGTTCGCTTCCGTGTGGTGTGCTTCTTCTTCCTTCGGTGGCGCGCCGGCCTTCTCGAGCGAAGCGGTTACAAGGTCGTCACTCGGTCGTGTGCCGTTGATGAAGGCAAACACGTGATAGTTCGCGGAGCGCTCGCGTATGACTTCGATTCGTCCCTCATTCTTTAACTGCGCCAGCTCACGCATCACGAAGTTTTGCTCCGCGACGCTCATGTAACGGTAATCGATGTCGAATGCGAGGCCAGTTGAATGTGGCGGCGCGTCGATCGTCACGGCATTACGATTCACTCGCCGCAACGAATGTTGATACTGCTCGGGGCGCACGAGTGAGCTCACCGGCAGCGGTCGAGCAAACTGTTTGTGATAGGCCTCGGCTACCTGCTCGATGATCTTCAACGCTTGTGGTCTGATAGTGCTGAGCATGTTGACCTTCAACGCATATCGATCTGCAGGGTTGTTTAGATCGTAAGAGCGGCCGTTGAAATTTTTCGCGAGGTTCTGTAGCGATTGATATGCCTCAGGCGGCACCACCTTCGGCTCATCATTTTCTTTTTGATCATCGTCGTCGAACGGCTCGAAAGGCTCGTCGTTTGCGCGCTGTCCGATACCAAACAAGATATAACTGTCAGTTACAGCAGGAAGCGGAACGAGCTCGTGTCGCTCGATCATCCCTGCGAGATCGAGATAGTCCTGGACCGTGTGTACTTTGTATTTCTCGACTTCAGCAACCTGTGTTGCGAGAAACCAGTAACGCTCTTCGTAATGCTTCAGCTCAGGCGGAATCTCGAGAGCTCCGCCCAGCGATGCGTCACGTTCGGCTTTGACTTGTTCGACGGCGAGGTTCCAGTCGACGGAAGGTGTGTTGGGATTGAAAGACTCGGTGATTGATTGAACTAATTGATTGCGTCTTGTGGCACGAATGCGAAATGCGGCCCAAACAGCCACACCCGCCACGATCATCAAAACTAAAGCCAGTACAACCCGTCTGCTCATCAAAAGACCTACACTATAAAACAGATGGCAGACTTTTCGAAGTCATGTCTTCAAAATATCACACGACCCAGGAACCCGATCGCGAGAAAGTAGAGCCCGAGATGATAAAGACCGAGCGTGTCTAAACTGTTCACGGGATCGTCTGAGACCTTTGCGCCCAACCCAATCGAAAGGTCTGACATAAACCACAGCGAACTCCCCAGAAAGACCGGGATATACGACGTCGACGCAAACACGTTAGAGAAAATCAACAGTCCGAAATATACGACTTCAAGGATGCGCTCGGCTCCGACCAGCTTTGGAAGCACCCAGCGCAACACAAAGATCGCGATCACGATGTTTGTGATCGCTAGAGGAACCAGTGGACGGCCCGGTAACGGATGTTGGTAACTCAGAATGCAAACAAAGATCAGCGCTACCGCGAACGATATGCCCCCGATCTTAAATCCGCTTGGGAACTTGTCTTCCGGAAGATCGAGCAGGATGTCTCCAAGACTACAAAAGAGAAACATAAGCGCGGTGAGAGGTTCCCCCACGTAATACGAGAGCCCCGTCAGGAACAGGGCAGGACCTGCCTTGAGCAACGCTCGCAACCAGTACGGCAGCGATCGCGTAATCGTGTTCTTAAAAAGCTGAGTGAAGACTGCAACCGCTACCAGCGCGAAGAAGATGATCGTCACTTGAGCAGAGTCTCTAAGCAGCCAATCGAATTTCATAAATTCATGTCCCTGGGACTGAGAGGATTGTGGAAAACGGGCCACACAATAGCACAGAAGATTAGCCACAAAAAGGCACAAAAACCACATAAGAGATTATTTGTGCTTCTCAGCCGCTGTTTATTTTTTGTGCTTTTTGTGCCTTTTTGTGCCTAAGCGGGTTTGGTTTCGGGGATGAGCTCGCGGGCGAGGTTGCGCAGGATCGTGGCAACTTCCTCTCGCTTCTTCGGCGACCACTCGGGCCATAGCTCTGCGAGATGTTCGCGGCGTGCGGCTACTAAGCGATTGTAGATTTCGCAGCCGGCCTCGTTTAGTTGATATACATCAGTCGTTGCAGTTGGTGTGACTAAAGATTTATCGAGCAGCTCTGCTCTTGAGTCTTGAAGCTTGACCGGATCGGCTTTTCCTTTGCGGCCCAGATCGTGAATATTCGTATCCGGCTCGCGTTCGATCTGGACCAGCAACCACGCTGCGCCCGGACTCAAATCGACACCCGCGCGCTCGACTATCGCCGCGACGTAACGGCGCCGCACATCACGATCTGCGAGTACAGCGAGCCCGCGCAGCAACTGCGCGCGCGAATCCGAAGTTTGCGGCATCGCGAACGCCTGTCCGATGTCACCACCGATGTCTGCCTCCGTGGCTGCAGCAATCGTTTCCCTCAGTCGCCGTTCGGGTAAGAACAACGAGAGTAGAAAACCCAGAAACGCGATCGCAGCGGCGAGTGAAAACACGGTGTCCAAAGCCGCGATCAATGACTTCGTTTCGTTTAATTGTGTCGCGAGCACGGCGCCGAGCAACGCCGTACCCAACGATCCGCCGATGAAGCGAAACAGAATCGCATTTGAAGTCGCAACCCCGAGATCGTGATAGTCAACCGCATTTTGCACGGCGATGATCAGCACCTGCATGACGCAGCCCAGACCACATCCGAGTAGTAGCATGAAGCCCGCCGTGGTGAACGTCGTTGTCTCCGCTGTCATTCGCGAGATCAGAAACAGCGCCAGCGTCACCATCGCCGTTCCGACGATCGGAAAAAGCTTGTAACGGCCGGTGCGACTCACGATCTGTCCGGCGATAATTGACATCGTGAGCGTGCCGCCCATGAATGGAATCATCCACAAACCAGAAGCCGTCGGGCTCAAGCCCTTCACGATTTGAAGAAATAGCGGCAGGTAAGTTACTGAGCCGAGCAGCGCAAAACCGATAATCAATCCGACTGCCGAAGTGACCCAAACATCTCTAATGCGAAACAGTCTCAACGGAAGAATCGGCTCCGCCGCTCGACGCTCAACGATACTGAATATGATCAGCCCAACAATCGCCACAACGATGAGCGCGATCATGATGGGCGACGCCCACGGGTACACAACGCCACCGAGATCCGTTAGAAGGATCAGCGCTGCGAGGGAAAGCGCGAGCAGTCCCGCACCAACGTAATCGACTGCATGTCGCACGAATGAGCTTTGCGCCGGCAATGTCGCAGCCAGAACAACCAGCGCGAGAATTCCGAGTGGCAAGTTGATGTAAAAGATCCAGCGCCACGTGAGATTGCTCGTGAAGTATCCACCTAAAAGCGGACCCGCAATCGAAGCAACACCGAACGCAGCGCCGAAGATGCCCTGGTAACGTCCGCGCTCCCTGGGCGGAATGATGTCGCCAACAACTGCTTGAGTCGTGACCATTAGTCCGCCGCCACCGAGTCCCTGAATCGCACGAAACAAAATCAGGTGCATCATGGTTTGACTCAGCCCGCACAACGCCGAGCCGATCAGAAAAATCACGATGGCAAACTGAAGCACACGCTTGCGTCCGTAAAGATCACCGAGCTTGCCATAGATCGGAGTGACGATTGTTTGTGCGAGAAGATACGCCGTGACAACCCATGAGAGATGGGCCAGGCCGCCAAGCTCGTTGACAATCGTTGGCAGTGCCGTAGCGACGATCGTTGAATCGAGCGCCGCGAGCAACATGACGAGCAGCAACCCGCCGAAGATGACGATTATTTTGTCGTGCGAGACCTGTGACGGCAGCTCAGCCGTAGCGATCGCTTGCATAACCACAAAGAAGCACAAAAAGCACGAATAATCTTCCGTAACTCTTACGCTTTTTGTGCCTTTTTGTGGCTAAATTCTTATTTGAGATCGTAAAGGCGTGTGTCGGGATGGTAGAGGCGCCAGTCAAACCAGTAATCTTCGAGCACGAAGACTTTCTTCAATTGTTTTCCCGCCAGCGATCCCGCGATTGCCTTGCCTTCGAAGTTCCACGTGCTGCCAGTCTCGGCATCGATCAGTTGAAAGCCACCGCCTTCGGTCTTTTGAAAGAACTCCAACCGCCGTCCATCAACTGTCCTTTCAAACGCGCGCGCAGATCGACGATCCTTACCCAACGCGATCACGATCGCTGTCGATCCAACCAGATCGATAATCGGACTCTGCTTCTGCAATACCGACAACGGATACGCCACTGATTTTCCATCGACAGTGACACCAATCACGAGCGTGCGCGGCTCGAGCCGCTTATCAACGTCAGTTCCCTCCACCACGCGCATCTTGCCCACTTGCTCTTCCCAGTTCGCTTTTTCATACCTGTTCGCGGTAGCAATGCGTTCTTCAGGTTTCAATACTCGACCCTGTGGCTGCTCACGCTTCCAGATTGCAAACGAGATCTCATCGTGAAAGACACTCTTGAGCTGATGTCCCTGCAATGGACCATGAATCGCTTTGCCCGTGACCTGTTGCCACCAGCTTCCAGTCTCCTCATCGCGCATGATGAAGTTTTGATTGTTGATGCCTGCGAGATGAAAGTGCAGCACGCGCCCGTCTACAGTTGATTCCCACACCAGACCGGTGTGACAGAGCGTTCAATAAGTCGCCACGATCGGCGTGCCGCCAACCGTGTCCTGCACGACGTGGTGATAGCCCATCAATCGAATCGGATACGCCACCGATTCATTCCCGAGTGTGACGGACAGCACTCGATCGTCGTCGTTTATGAACGTGACGTCGGCCGCTTTCGCGTAGGCGGGATTCGGCAGCGGATTGAACATCCACTCAAAATGGTTTTGGCGCGCAAGCCACGTCGCCGCAAGTACCGGCACGAGCAGCAGCACGAGCAAGATCCGGCTCCACCAGCGACCGCCGAGCCAAAGTCTGATCGTTAGCGTAAGAATGAGCAGCGAGGCGAGCACCGTCACGATAGGCGACCAGCGACGCATCATGTAAGAAATTTCCAGGATGCGCGACGTTTGCGCTTTGAACGGCATGATCAAAAAGACTGGTGTCAACACGATCGCGATGACGATCGCGATGAGCACCAGCAGTGAGATCCACATGGGTTTGCGTCGATTCTTAGGCATGTTTTTCTCCAGTTCGCCGTTTTGTCTTCTTGATCATTGCCACCGCCCACAACACGCCAACCGCCAAAAACGGTAAGAGATAAACCAGAAGATCCCAGCGACCGTAACCCGGTGGCGTGGCTTCGACTGTCGTGATTGTTTCCGTAGTTCCTTCCGAACTTTGCAGGCGGACACGCACGCGCCAGAGTTCTTCGGCGTCAAAGTGTACGAGGGCACGATATTGGACCTGGCCTGACACGCTCTCACGTGTGCCGGCATAAAACGCCTCCGGCAATCGGCCGCTGGCAGGTTGTACTCCGATTTGCACCTGTAAGTCTGGCGGAAGCTGACCATTGACGATCACAAAAAACAGCGCATCACCAACGTCCGGATCGGTCCACAGTGAAACAACATAACGATCAACCTTTTGGTCTACGAATAAAGGAAACGGCGGCCCTTCGTGAGCGCTCGCGGTTGGAGCCACAAGCATAACAATAACCAGCAGCAGATTTCTCACGCAGCGGCGCAGCGGCGCAACGAGACCTCTAACATTGCGCCGCCGCGCCGCCGCGTGAGAATTCTTCTTCAAGTGCCAAACCATTCTCAACCGCTACCCAACGCAACTGCTCGCATTTCCATCGGCTGCGACATTAGCCAAAACGCTCCGGCGGCAATGACTAGCGACAACGCGGCCCAAATAATGAACACACGCACCGGCCGCACCTCTTCAGCCGTCGCGATGCCGTAACTTGCCAACAACGAACCGAGTAGTCCAAGAGTAATAAACCCAAACTCAAACACCTGGACCACGTTTGGCGCAAGCCCGGGCACGCCCCAGCGCGGCTCACCGAGAAAACCGATCGCTAACTGTGTTACCGGAACGAATGTGAACAAACCCGTGAAGAAATGAAAACCAAAATGCGCCAGCCAGATTCCGAAGCCGAGTGGCGCCAGTGAATACGCGTAACGAACGGCTATCGACAGCAACGGCTTCCCACTGTTGCCCCACACGCGCGTCAGACACACAGCGATCCCAATCAAAACCACTGGCTCAAAGATCAGGAACAGTGCGAAGACGAACGCGAGTAACGGCAGCTCATAATGAATACCGAACGATCTTGAAAGCCACTGTTCTAGTGCGTAAACAGGACTCACCATTCCAAACGCGTTCAGCAAAGCTCCGAATGTAAACACGATCGTGAGCGCCGCGAGATCTTTGCGCTTCGACAGAAACCCGATGCCCGATCGCACCGGATCCACAGTCAGTTCCGCGGCTGGAACGCGACTCATTATCCCGACGTTGTCGTACGGACACGCCTGCACACAGTCGAGACAAAACGTGCAATCGAGGTTGCCGGTCTTGCGTGGTTGAAACAGTGCCAGCTCACAACCACGCTGTATGACGACCAACGGTGCGGCAGCTTCACGCTCGCCGCGTATGCAGTCTTTCGTCGCACAACTATTACAGACTTCGTGACTGCGAACCGTGACTTCGAGTGGTGATGCAGTTGAGGCGACAAAGTTAAACTGTCCGATCGGGCAGACGAATTTGCAGAACGTTGCGTGTTTGAAAATCGAATCGATCACGAGCGCGCCGGCGAAGTACGTGAGTATGAGCCACGCGGTCCACCAAGGCGACGCCCACAGATCAAGCCACTCGTACACAAACAGCATCAACACGAACAATCCGATCGAGAGCCACTTGTTGCGCAGAGCACGTGGCCAGTTTCGCACCGGGCGAACAAACTTGCGCACGAGATTCCGAACGAGCATGAACGGACATGCGAGGCAGAAGAAGTTTCCGGCGAAGAGAAGCACCAGCACGAGCGCGCCACGAAAATGCACCCACGTGAAAGTCGTCGCGAGATTTTTCGGCGCGAGCTGTGGCCCAAAGAGCCCGTGCACAATCATCGCCACGCTGATAATGAAGACAGGAATTTGAAACAGTGTGCGCGCGTGGCGCTGCTTGAGCAGGCTGCCGATGATGGGAACGCGCAACAGATCGAATGATGGGCTTTTCGTTTGAGAATAGGACTGGAACACTGGATGGACCGAATACGCCGAAGGCGTTGGCTAATTTCAGCCCAGGGTTCGAGTCTTCGAGAACCCTGGGTAAACTCATAAACATTTGTTGTAACCCTGAAAGGGTTTGGCGGTTGGCGAACCCTTTCAGGGTTAATATTTTTTTGTATTCATCCCCAGGGTTCTCGAAGACTCGAACCCATGGGCTGAAATTAGCCAACGCCTTCGGCGTTAAGCACAGTCATTTCAAACTGGCGCTCCAACTTCGAACCGTCGGGCAAAGTCAGGTGAACGAGGACTACCCAATCGCCGGCCATTGAGAGCTCCATGTTTGCACGGTACTCCCCGGGCGCGACTTCTATCGTATCAACAAATGCCGGCGACATTCCGGAGTGCGACATGTTTCCTTCAAGCTTGATCCGAGCTCTCGTTAATGGCTTTCGTGAAGCATCTGTTACGCGCAACCTGATCTCCACCTGGCCCACGCGCGCGGGTTGTGGCAAGACTTGATGCGCGACAAAGACTTCGGCTGGCGGCTCACTTCGACAACCAACCACGAAAAGGCACAAAAGGCACAAAAGCTTTGTCTTGTTTGTGCCTTTTGTGCCTTTTCGTGGCATTAACAACTAAGCAGCGACTGCCGGCACCGCATCTCGATGCAAAGCGCAACTACACGCCGCAATCTCTTCTCCCTTTGGTGGAAACAGGTGGTAGTACATCGCGATCACCATCGGCATAAACACCACGGCGTTGTAGAAGAGATGTATCTCGACTCGAAACTTCGGAAAGAACGTTTGTAGAAAACTGATCGGCACTGGGGAGCCAAACCAGTAGTGATGCGTCAGCGCCTGCCACTGTAAAACCGCATGCTCGATGTGATGCCAGAACTGGATCACGAGCGCGATCGTCCACCACTTACGCGAGGTTCCGGTGAAGCCTTTCCTCAGCGTCCAAATACCGATGAGCATCACGATCGCGTAACCATAGTGCATCACTTCAGAGCTCACGAGCCACGGAAAGAACAGACCGAGAACGCCGCCGGCGCGCGGCCGCGGCCAGCCAAGCACGTAAATCTGGTAAGCCTGCGTCAGATGCTCGGCCCAGTGCGCGAGGACGATGAACGTAAAAACATTCAGCGCGCGTTTGTGCCAAACGGTATTTAGCTTGTCGTAAAAACCATAGTCGGCGGAGCCAATCCGCGCGGGGTGTGCGGCTGCTGACATCTCGATCTCCGTATTTATCGATGTAATCCGCGGCTAAAATGAGTCGAGCAATCTTATGATGGGTAGTGCAATTAAGTAAAGCTTGTTGTTATTGTGGCGCGGTTTCTTCGCCGAAGTGTTTTGCGAGCGACGTGAGATACGCGTCGATCGTCGACGTCTGTCCGAAGAAGTAGCGCGACATGAAACGGAAGAGCACGTTCGAGACTTCACCGTCTTCGCGAATCGTCACGCGCGTGCCGCCGTTCTCCAGCGTGAACGAGTAGGTCCACTGGCCTGAATAGCCGAGATCGGTATCACGGATGCGCGTCACCATCCGTTGCGCCGGAACATCTTCGACCAGCTCGTAGTTGACGGTTCCGTGTTTTCCTTCTTCACGAAAGTAGACTGGTGTTTCGACCTCGATTCGTTTCACATCCGCACGCCATTTCGGTGCTGAGCCAAAGTCGCGCACCGTAGCGTAGATGTCCTGCGGAGAACGATGTAACAGAATCGAGCGTGACGCGACGTGCGCCTTCGGCAACATTGAACCGATCAGCGCCATGACTCCCACCAGCAGCAACACTCCGCCGACAATTCCCACGACGATATAGATCAGCAGTTTCATTGTTCCTCCTTAGGGGAAGTTAGTTTTTACAGGACTCACATGACTTACATGAAATCTTGCTAATGATGTATTTCTCTCAAACGACTTTCCAGGTACTTGCGCTCCGAGCCGCACTAACGTACAAGAACACGAGTGGCCGAATTTTCCCCCGGAGCTACGCTTTCCCATTATCGCATCATCAGTAAAATCGGTGCGGGCGGAATGGGTCAGGTGTACCGGGCGCAGGACACCGAGCTGGATCGCCCTGTCGCTCTGAAGTTTCTCTACGCGGAGCTCGCCGCTCACCAAAGCCGGCTGAATCGTTTTATTCTGGAAGCGAAGGCCGCGTCAGCTCTCAATCATCCAAACATTCTCACTGTCTACGAGATCGGTCGCTCCGAAGGTCTGACTTTCATCGCCACGGAGTTCGTCGAAGGTGTCACTTTGCGGCACTACGTGCGACGCGATATGAAGCTGATCGAGATACTCGATATCGCAATCCAGATCGCTTCCGCACTTGTTGCCGCACACGCCGCGGGCATCGTCCATCGCGACATCAAGCCTGACAACATCATGGTTCGCAAGGACGGCATCGTGAAGCTGCTCGACTTCGGCCTCGCGAAACTGACGGAACGCGGAGAATTGTCCTCGGGACCCGAGGAAACAACAGTCGCCCTCGCAATCACGGAGCCGGGCACGATGCTCGGCACTGTCACCTACATGTCGCCGGAACAGGCCGCCGGACGCGATGTTGATGCTCGCTCGGATATATGGAGCCTGGGCGTCGTGCTTTATGAAATGGTGACGATGCGCGCGCCGTTCGATGGCGCTTCAAAGAGTCATATCATCGTCGCGATTACGGATCACGAGCCGCAGCCGGTAAGTGATTTTGCGCCCGACGTTCCGGAGCCTTTGGAATACATCATCTCGGAGGCGCTCACGAAAGATCGCGAAGAACGCACCCAAACGTCGAGAGAGATGCTCGGAAAGCTCCGACGATTAAAGCAGCGGCTCGAGTCAGGCGGATCAATGTCAGACTTCAGTCGCTCTTACTCGTCAATCGCGCCGACGATCTCACGAAACTCGAAACAAACCACGTTACGTGAACCTGCGAGAACACGATCGGGCTCTATTGCAGACACGCAAACGATTTCTATCCACACGCGCCGGAACACAAAACTGTCCATTGGGGCGCTCGTGCTTGGTTTGATTGTCATCAGCGCGGTGGGCTTTGTTTTTTACAAGCTTTTCTCACGACCGAAAGAGATCGGGCCCGCAAAGATGACGGCGCTTACAACCGGCGGAAAGATCAACGGCGAAGACATCAACGGCCAGGTCTCGATCTCGCCTGACGGCAAGTACGTTGTCTGCGCTGCCAACGATTCAAAGCAGCAGGCCAGCTTGTGGATCCGGCAGATCTCGACAAGTAGTCTCGTGCGAATCATTCCGCCTGAGAATGGCGCCTACTTCGGCACGACGTTTTCGCCTGACGGCGAAATGATCTACTACGTTGCGGGGCTTGAGAAAAACAAGTTCGTACCGACGCTGTATCGCATTCCCGTGCTCGGTGGCACGCCCGCCAAAATCCTCGATCGCGTCTACAGTCCGGTCGGATTCTCGCGCGACGGATCGCAGTTCGCTTTCGTGCGCCGGAATCAGAACGACACGTCGTTGATGGTTGCTAATACTAACGGCAGCGGAGAAGCGAGAACGATCGCCGTCGCCAAACAGCCGAACGGCTTTTCTATTGCAGGCCCGTCATGGTCTCCTGACGGAAAACTGATCGCTGCCGGCATGTTCAACGGAACCGGCCCGGGCTACTCGACTGTCGTAAAGGTTCCGGTCGAGGGCGGAAATCCGGAACCGATCGGCACTGAGAAGTGGGCCAGCGTAGGTCGAGTGCTGTGGCTCGGAGATGGAAGCGGCCTGATCATTACGGCGCAGCCTGAGTTCTCGTCGATCGGAACACAGGTGTGGCTTCTTCCCTACCCCAACGGTCCGGCGCGGCGAATCACAAACGACTTGAATGGTTACGGAGAAAACAGCGTCGGGCTCACGGCTGATTCAGGCACCATCGGCACGATCCAGCAAGTGAACGCGAGCAGCATTTGGATCCTCGCGCCGAATGAAGATGAGAGCCGCGCGCGCCAGATCGTGAAAACGAATCTCGCAGACATGGTGTCATGGACGCCTGACGGAAAAGTTGTTTACGCGAGTCGCACGGGAGAAAACTGGGACATTTGGATGTCGAATGCCGATGGGTCTGACGCGAAGCAGTTGACTACAGACGCGTTCATCGATCACGAGCCGGCGGTTTCGGCTGATGGTCGTTATGTGGTCTTTCAATCGAATCGTGCGGGCAGCGGGCGGAACATCTGGCGGGTCGATCTCGACGGCAACAACCTGAAACAACTGACTGAGGGCAATTACGTCGATTCGAATCCGGTTTGTTCTGGTAATGGCTCAGTGATTTTTGTGTCGCAAAGATCGGGAACACCGGCGATCTGGAAAGTCGGCATCGACGGCGGAGCGCCAGTACAGTTGACCAATCGTCCGTCGCAACTGCCGTCGATCTCGCCTGACGGAAAGTCGATCGCTTACTTCTATGCTGACGAACAGGCAAATAATCAACCGAAGCTGTCGATTATTCCGGCAGAAGGTGGCGAGCCGGTTAAGACCATCGATCTGCCGCGATCAGTTCAGCCGCTGGCCTTTGCGTGGCTGCCTGACGGACGCTCGGTCGCTTATATCGATAATAGTTCGGGAATTTTCAACATCTGGAGCCTCCCGCTTGACGGCGGCGCTCCGAAGCAGTTAACTAACTTTAAATCCGATTTCGTCAACAGTTTTTCCATCTCGCGTGATGGCAAGATTGCGGCATACCGCGTTTCGGCGACGAGAGACATCGTCCTAATCAAAGGCTTCCGGTGAAACACCGATCTTCTCTGTGCGTTCTCTGTGTTCTCTGTGTCTCTGTGGTTAACTAATTCACAGCAATAACTCACCACAGAGTCACAGAGAACACAGAGGTTGCACAGAGAAATTAAAATAGGAGATAGGACCCTTTTGGACACGTTTTTACGCGTAACCCTTTAGAAGTAGCTGTTCCACAAACTCCCAGCCTCTCCCTGTGCGATCAGTGAAAGGAGATGCCCAGATGAATCAAAAAGAATGGACCATCATGATCTACATGGCGGGTGACAACAACCTTGCCGTGGACATGGCTTACGCCATGGAGCAGATAAAAAGCGTGGCGGCGTCAGGCGCCGATAGCCCGAACCTGTTCGTTTACTACGACGGCAACTCGCCCGCGATACCGACCCTTTACTGCGACTTCTCCGAACCCGGAAAAGCTCGCTACGTCCGGTCATACAAAGTTCCGAACAAGACCTATCACGTTCCGAAGAAAGAAAACGAGAACGCGGCGAACCCGCGCTCGATCCTTAACTTTGTCGACTGGTGCGTCAACAAAGTCGAGGTCGAGAACAACGGCGAGATCACATTCGGACGCCGCGCGCAGAAGTATGCGCTGATCTTCTCCGGGCACTCGCTCGGGTTTCAGGATATCGGTTTGTTCAAAGACGAAACCTCAGGCAGGTCGCTGAAGATGACAGACTTCTACGACATGCTTCAGGGGATCGTTAGCAATAAGAAGACGTTGCAGGAGATTGCCGAGGCAAATAACTGGCTCGAAGACGATCAGAAGGTTGAACACGAGTTGCTCGGTCAGAAGCTCGATCTACTCGGCTTCGATAGCTGCGTCATGGGAATGCTCGAGGTCGGATATCAATTCAACCTCGTCGCGAAGACAATGATTGCGTCTGAAGGCAGCGTTCCGAGCGCGGGCTGGACTTACGCGAAGATCCTTGGATCTTTAGGGCGTGAACAATGTCGCAATCTCGACACGCGCAGTGTGGCGGAGATGTTCGTGAAGGAGTTCATTCACAGCCAGGACTCGTATACGGTCGGCGGCGTGTCGGTCGACATGGCTGCGTGGGATCTTGGTCGCTTCGATAATCTGGCTGATACGTTCGACGAGCTGGCTGAAGCGCTGATTGAGTGCTTCAAAGATCCGAAGAGTCGAATCTATCGTCAGATGGAACGCGCGATTCTGCACGTGCATTGGAAGTGCCAGTCGTACATGTACGATCAGAATGTCGATCTCGGCGACTTCTGTGAGCTGCTCGATCGCGAGTGTGGCCAGATCGTTGACGAGCTCGGTGGTGATGACGATACGGGCATACTAAAGCGAGTACAGAAAGAGTGCCGCGGTGTTTTGAAAGAACTCCAGAAGGCGGTGATTCTTGGTGGCTTTAGTGGTGGCGGTTACCAGTATTCGAATGGTGTCTCGGTGTTTTTCCCGTGGTCGCGTGATGCGTATGAAGTGTCGCGGAAGAACTACGAGACGCTGTGGTTTGCGAAAGACGTAAAGCGAGAACGATTATCGTGGAGCGATTTCCTGAAGAAGTATCTCTACCACGTCAGTCTTCGCAGGTTTGAAGTGCCGTTGGAAGATGTTCCGGCTGGGGCCAAATACCGTTATTACTCAGGCGTTGCGTTTGACGAACGACCGAGAGCTGGTAATGGAACTGCGAGTACGAAGATCGCTGGTCAGGAAGGAACGAGGATCGCCGGACAAGAAGGAACAAGGATCGCTGGTCAGGAAGGAACGAGGAGCGCCGGACAAGAAGGAACAAGGATCGCTGGTCAGGAAGGAACGAGGATCGCCGGACAAGAAGGAACAAGGATCGCTGGCCAGGAAGGAACAAGAATCGCCGGACAAGAAGGAACAAGAATCGCCGGACAGGAAGGAACGAGGCTGGCCGGCGGTGGCGCGGGGAATTTCTTCCAAAGCATGCGTCTGTTCAAGAACGTCGAGAGTCGTTGGGACGTTTCCGGCTTCACGAAGAAACCTGACGAAACGGATCGTCCGTTGAGCTCAAACGCGAAGGCAGGTTCTACAAATACATGAACCCGGCAAATCATAGCGATCCGCAAACAAGCATCGAGGTGAGAGTTCGTACGCTGCGTACGCTCTGGTTTGCTCTTCTTTTAAGCATTGGCATGTATTACGTGTTTACGCTAATTGCAGAACGAAGGGAAGACCTCGCGCCGAATCCGAATCTTTCGCTGGCATTGATCTGTGCTGGAATGCTGATAGTTCTCGTCACCCTCCTGATCAAAAGCAGATTGTTAAGCAAGGCCGTGGATCAACAGAACCCGGTAATGGTCCAGCAAGCCTATGTCGTGACGTACGCGATCAACGAGGTCGCCGCGCTGCTCGGCCTCATGGATTTTTTCCTGACGAATGATCGCTACTACTTCGTTCTTCTCATCATCGCGGCGCTCGGGCTGCTGGTTCACTTCCCGCGCCGCGAGCATGTAGTAAACGCAGCGTTCAAGAGCTCGGTGTTGTAGGCCGCATCGTCCGAAAAGTAATTGAATAGCGCAACGCATCCACGCGCAGGATGCTGTGTTCCCACTCCGATCGTGCAGGCCCGGTGAGATGGTAAGCCGAGCGAGGCTCTGCAAAAACATTAACGCGTTCCCACTTTGTGTTCACCTTCCGCCTGAATCGCAGTGTGCACGGCGCCAGCAGAGAGATGCCGACCACCTCTCCGAACACAGCCTTGTCGCGATGCCAACCGATGCCGGCGCCTGGCCCATATTCCGTTACAAGCACGTGCTGAAAAGCGTCCGATTCCAACTGAGCGAATGATGCAGCGACCGATCTGAGTGGCAGTAGAAACTCGGGAATCTCCTCCGCCTTGTTAAGCTGACCTCCGCCGGAGAACTCGTACTTCCAGCCGTACGACACAACTCTACGCTTGCCTTTGTAGCCGTGAAATTCAAACTCTCGAAACGGCAGCTCTCGCACCTGCGCGACGAGTGCGTCTTCAAAAGCCCCTTCAATCAGTTCTGGCTGGTACCGGAAACCTTCCATCAAAAGCGAGGTTAGCCACAAAAAGGCACAAAAAGCACAAAAACATGAAGAAATAGTTTGTGCTTTTGTGGCTAAATATTTCGCGTAGTACTTGGAGGTGGTTTTATGAACATCGCCAGAAAAGCCGCAGTAGGGACGCTTCTCCTCATCCTGCTTGCGTCAACGAACACATTCGCAAACACAAAAACTAAGAAACGTGACGGAGGTCCGCTCAAGCGCGCGGAACTCAAGGAAGCACAGAGTCGACTGTCCGAAATGGGATACGGAACCGGGCAACAAGCTCTGGTTACATTCCAGAAATGGGAAGGACGGAAGATCACCGGACGTCTCACACGCGCTGAATTCGAGGCGATCCGCAACGCGACTGCGCCACGGCCGAAAGACGCAGGCTACAAGCACGTCGAAGTCGACCTCGATCGGCAAGTGCTCTTGTTGACGAATGACGATGGTGAAGTGACGACAATCCTTCCGGTCTCAACAGGCAGCGGCAGGCATTACAAAGAAAAACGCATGAGCGGCCTGGCTTACACACCGAGAGGCAGGTTCAAGATCTACAACAAGCTCGAAGGCTGGAGGAAATCGCCTCTCGGATTGCTTTACTATCCCAATTACTTCAGCGACGGTCTGGCCATCCACGGCAACCCTGAAGTTCCCCACTCGCCGCAGAGTCATGGCTGCGTTCGGATTCCGATGTGGGCGGCAAAACAAATCAGCCAACAACTATCAATCGGCACGATCGTGCTTATCTACGACGAGCAATCATTCGTTTCCGCAAAGGACTGGGTTCAATGATCTGTCTAGACTAAGCTGGGATTTTAGTTTAGAGAACAAGCATGGTTCCAGTCTCGATTCTAGATCTCGTTCCGATCATTCTTGGTGAAACACCGCGCGAGGCCCTACGGAAGAGTCTTGACCTTGCCCAACACGCGGAGACGTTTGGTTACAAGCGCTACTGGGTCGCCGAGCATCACAACATGACCGGCATTGGGAGTGCCGCGACTTCAGTGGTGATTGGTTATCTTGCTTCCGGAACTAAGACGATACGTGTGGGTTCTGGTGGCATTATGTTACCCAATCATCCGCCGGTGGTGATTGCTGAACAGTTTGGCACACTTGAATCACTTTATCCGGGTCGGATTGATTTGGGGCTTGGTCGCGCTCCTGGAACAGACTCACGAACGTTGCGCGCACTGCGTCGCGATCCTACGCGCGAGGCGAGCTTTCCGCAGGATGTTTTGGAGTTGCAGCAATTTCTCGCACCGGCAAAATCAGGACAAGCTGTGCGTGCAGTCCCTGGCGCCGGCACTGAAGTTCCGATTTGGATCCTTGGCTCGAGCACCTTCGGCGCCGAACTCGCTGCCGAGTTTGGACTGCCTTACGCTTTCGCGTCACACTTCGCGCCTGATACGCTGTTAGTAGCGCTCGATATATACCGCAGACAGTTCAAACCTTCGAAGCAGTTGGACCATCCATATGCGATGGTTGGCGTCAACGTCGTCGCTGCTGACACTGACGAAGAGGCGCGACGTTTATTCACGACGATTCAACAATCCTTTACGAACCTCGTTCGTGGCGCTGGTGGTAAACTACAGCCACCGATCGACAACATCGACGGTTACTGGAATTCCGCCGAGAAGCATTATGCTTCACGCATGTTGAAGTATTCGATCGTCGGTTCTCCTGAGACGGTACGCAGAGAACTGGAAGGCTTTGTTGAGTCAACGAAAGCGGATGAGCTAATGATCGTAACCAGTATTTACGATCACTCGGCGCGTGTCCGCTCGTATGAGATCGTTGCTGAGCGTCTATAAATCATGTCATTTATTGAAGCGGATTTCGATCGCCTGGCCCTGCTCGATGATGAGGGGTGGACGGCGAATAATCATTATCATGATTTCCTGCTGAAGAATGTTCCTGCGAACTGTGGGAACGCGCTTGAGATTGGGTGTGGGACTGGGGCGTTTGCGAGACTGTTGGCCGCGCGTTGCGGGCATGTGATCGGGATCGATCTATCTGCGGAGATGATACGCGTTGCGCGTTCGCGGTCGAGCCGGTTTGAGAATTTGGAATTCGCGTTGGCGGACGCGATGAACTGGAAGTTTCCTCAATCACATTTTGATTTCATCTGCTCCATCGCCACTCTTCACCATCTCGAACAACGTGAGTTGCTACCCAAGATTAAAGATGCGCTAAAGCCTGGCGGTGTTTTTGTGTTACTCGATCTGGTCGCATCGAGCGGGTTAACGGAGCGGATGCTGGATGTTTTCGGGTTTGGGGTGAGTAGCGGGCTGCGGCTGATTCACAATGGTCGATTACAACCACCGCCCGAAGTACGTAAGGCGTGGGAACAGCACGGCAAGCACGATCATTACTCAACCATCAAACAGATGCGGGCGCTGGCGAATGAGATCTTGCCCGGCGCGACTGTGAAGCGACACTTGTTGTGGCGCTACACACTCGTATACCGGAAACCACGTTAAGATCCGCCGAATATATTTCCAACCTTCGCTGCGGCGTCGCCGAGTTTGTCAGTCATGCCGCCGGCGCCACTCAGCACGTTGTCGACCTGCCCGGCGAGCGGAGCCGGTAACTTCTCTTTGAGAAACCCCGCTACCGTGTTCACGGCAGAGCGTGCTTGATCTTCTGAGATCCCAGTCTTCTCGGTTATGCGTTTGATTAGTTCATCCATTGCCTGATCCCCTTCCTGATTGATTTTCCAGACACTATTACACTGGCGATTGTCGAAGCAATGACTCCAGCTCTTTCGTTGCTTGTTCAATCGCGCGCTTCGCGACTGGAACCGTCTTGGTCGCTTCAACAACTTCCGTTGCCACATTTTTGGCGCGCAGAGCGGCATCTTTCAAAGCGGCAGTTGCCTTCTCCAAAATGTTCTCTGCTTCCTTCACTTCCGCGTTGGCTTTTTTCTGTGCGAACTCCAGACTTTGCACCCGCGCGCGCGCTTCACTCAGAGACTTCTTCGCGTCCTGCAATGTGACTTTCGCGTCGGCGATCTTCGCCCGGCGAGCTTCTTCGAGCCGGCGTACATTCGCGCCTGTCGTCGACTTCCGCGCGGGCGTGGTCGGCTCATCAATCTCTTCGCTAACTCCTGACATCAACGAGGCGAGTGAGTCAAAACTCGGCGGATCCAGGTCTTGCGTCAGACGCCCGGGAGTTGGACCGTCAGAATGCAGTGCGTGAGCTGACATCGCTTCGAGCGTAGTGGTCACACGACGCAATGTATCAAGCGACGGATTACTGCCAGCATCGCGCAACAATTCCGTCGCCAGATCTGACAAGTGGACCAGCGCCTCTCGTCGTGCGTCGAGCGAGTCGCGCACGCTCGCAACCTTACCGGCGAGCCGCAGCTTCTGAGCCGGTCGCAGGCGCTTACCGCTCGCCATTAACTGGTCAAACGCCGCGCGATGCTCCCAGTAAAGCTGGTTGACGGCCCATGCGGAGACGGACGGTTTGGCAAGTAGCTTTACGCGGTCCGCATCGTTGCGACGGCCTTCCTTTTTTAGCCGCGCAGCCAGCGCATTGCGCTCCCCCGTAAACTCCGCCAGTGGCAATCTAAACAAGGCGTCGATATCATCTTCGAGTTTTGACTTCATAGTTGTTTTGGAATATGGAAAACCGGCGTTGAAACAGGCGCCAGTTCGTATCCACCAAATTGAAGCAAAATGAAGAGCTTACTTCATCAGACTGAGTGTACATCGGGACCGCAAATTTCACAGACTCCGCCTATCACATGAGCACTGAAGTAAGACGAGTAAATGACTCCATCGTGTGCCTCCGGCGCGCATCGTACCTGACGTGTTCATATATTGTGGCATCGTCGAAGGGTCTCGTACTCGTCGATGCAGGAATGGATTCCGACGGGCTGGACATCCATGTCGGCCTTAGAGAAATGAACGCGTCGCCGAGTGAGATCTGCGCCGTCCTGCTCACGCACTGGCATAACGATCACGCTGCCGGTGCTCACGCGTTCCATGAACTGACCGGTGCCCCGGTCTACTACCATCGCGGCGATGAACGGTACTTTACAGGACGAGCCGGAGCAACCGGCGTTCGTCGATGGTTAAGCGATCAGATCCCGGAATGGGGTATCCTCGTTCTGGCGAAAGGCCTGCTCGGTGAAGCGACCCCACGTGCGGTGACGGCCCAGCACTTCGTTGAAGACGGAGACGTTATTCTTGACGACTTCGAAGTGATTACGACACCTGGTCATACGGAAGGCCATGTCTGCTACTTCTATCGACCCGCGAGTGTGCTCTTTGCGGGTGATGCTCTGGCTGTCATAGACAGCCGCATCCGTTTCATGGCGCGCCCGGTCACTCCCGACCTTGAAGCTGCGCGGGCATCGGTCGAAAAGTGTCTCGCGTTTGATCCACAAGTGATCTGTCCTGGTCACCGGGAGCCATTGACGATTGGTGTCGAATCTGCGTGCGACGTCATGCGCTCCTATCTCAGGAGCGGTGACCCATGGCCGTTTTTCGGCTAAGCTGAACGTAGATGCAACACCGTGTCCACACCGGAGTCTAAGTTTTCATGAGTCAACGCCGTGCCATTTCGTTTCCGCCTAACTGAAACAAATGAAGAGCTATCGCAAAGAACTATGGTTCAACGTGCCGGGCCGGCGCGCGTTTATCAACATCACGCCGCAGGTTGAAGAGTGTTTGCGAGACAGCGGCGTTGAGGAGGGATTGGTGTTGGTGAACGCGATGCACATAACGGCGTCTGTTTTCATCAACGACGACGAACCCGGGCTCCATCACGATTATGAAAAGTGGCTCGAACAACTAGCACCACACGAACCCATCAGCCAGTATCATCACAACAAGACTGGCGAAGACAACGCCGACGCCCACATCAAGCGTCAAGTGATGGGCCGTGAGGTTGTCGTCGCAATCACGCGCGGTCAGTTGGACTTCGGACCGTGGGAACAGATCTTTTATGGTGAGTTTGACGGCGGGCGTCGAAAGCGCGTGCTGGTGAAGATCATAGGCGAGTAAGGAAGGAATGTGAGCCGCGGATGAACGCGGATAAACGCGGATTAGAACATGAAGACTCAGAGCCTGGTGCCGATGGCATCGGTTGCGGACGTCGAGCGTTCGATTGCGTTTTACCATCATCTCGGGTTCGAGGTTGGTAACACGTTCGCGTGTGAGGGCGAGACGAAGCCGTCATGGGCGTGGCTCCGGTCGGGCAACGCGCAGTTGATGCTCTCGGCCACGAACGAGGCGATTACCGATAAACACACAGTTCTCTTCTACGTCTACACGGATGACGTGGCGGCGGCTCGAACCTCGCTCATCGAATCCGGTCTGAAGCCCGGCGAGATCACTACCCCGTTCTACGCACCGCGTGGTGAGTTCGAACTCGTCGACCCCGACGGCTACGTCATCATGATCACGCACACCTGAAGGTACGCCATCGCACCGATCTGCCGCTCATTCACTGGTACCCTAACAATTCCCCTGAAAACTTGATTCTCCCGCGGATTTACGGAACGCTATGAGGCGTTCTGTTGAAATTCTGTCTATCGAGGGAATGGTATGAAAAGAAGAACGCTGGTGATGCTGGTTGTAATGTTGCTGCTTTTGGGGATCGTGGTCGCGGATCTGGGGACAAAGACACGTGCGCAGGGAGAGGGGTTGGCCGGTCGCACGATTACGGGAACGGTTTATTTCATCTCTGGCCGAAGACCCGGCCTGTCACAGCCATTCACGTTAATCATCAATCGAATCACAACTGCCGAAGAAGTTAGCCAGCTCAACTCAGCGTTGCAGGCCGGTAAGCAGGACGAGCTCTTGCGAACACTTTCGCGCACAGAGGCCGGACGAATTCAGATCGGATCGAATGTGGGCGTGCCAGCCAACGCCATACTGGTCAACGATCAGGGAGATGGCCGGACGAAGATCACCGTTATTTATCAACGAAATTTGCGGTTCGGCGAGCTGCGTTCTGGAGCGCGCTCGGTTGATTATCCATTTGGCTACGCGGAGATGTACGTCGGCCGCGGAGATAACGAGGGCATGTTGATACCAGCAGCGCGCGTGCGTTTGCGCGACGGTAACACGTGGGAAGTTGAAGACTTCGGAACGTTCCCCGCGAGGTTAATGGGCCTGCGCGTCCGTGGTCGTAGCTCTGTGGGTTAGAAGTTTGAAATTCAAGCGGCGGAGGGGTTCCGCCAATAACAAGGAGGGGTAAGGATGAGTAACAAGCAGTTAATCAAATCTGCACACGTTTGGGCCCTGGCCGTCATTCTCGCTGGCGGGTGCTGGGCTATCACCGGAAAGGCCGGAATCGGAGGCCAGGAACAGAATTCCAACCAGAACAGCAACAGCAGCAAATCGAACGCGAACAGATCCGCCAATCGCAACATGCGCGGAAACAGTAACGCGACCGGCGAACAGGCCGGCATGGCAAACATGACTCCACAAGATCGCAACTTCATCATGGACGCCGCAATGGGCGGAATGATGGAAGTCGAGCTCGGTCGTGTCGCCGCGCAACAAGGTGCGAGTGATGCGGTGAAACAGTTTGGTCAGCGCATGGTCGACGATCATTCGAAAGCGAACTCGGAACTGATGTCGCTGGCGTCGAGCAAAGGGATCACGTTGCCGGCGGAGCTCGACGCAAAGCATCGCGAGCACGTGACGAAGATGTCGGGTATGTCAGGCGCGGGCTTCGATCGTGAGTACGGCAAGATGATGGTCAGCGATCATCGTAAGGATGTTTCCGAGTTTGAGAAACAGAGCACGCGTGGTACTGATCCGGATCTCAAAGCCTTCGCCACTAAAACGTTGCCGACGCTTCAGGAACACCTGAAGTTGGCAGAGGCGCTTCCGGGCGCTAAAAGTGGAGGTGGCAACATGAACGGCAATTCGAATAAGCCCTAGTTTTCTGGCGCGGTGCCCGCAGGGTAGTTCGATGATGGCCACAAGAGGCACAAAAACACAAAAGCTGTTTGTGCCTTTTGTGGCTAAGTCTATTTACCGTTATTTGTGACTCGGCTATAGGTGGCGTAGATGCGATAGAGGCGTTCCATCGATGCGGGATCGCTACGCGCAAGAAGTGTTATCAACTCGTCACGCTCCGAGAGCAAAGAGACAAGTTCCTCGCGCTGTGCGGGATTGAACAGAGAGCCGCTGTCGCTATCGATCTGGCGACGTAAGTTTGTGTAGAAGTCGCTGGTTAACTGCCGGCTCGGCTCAAACTGGCCGCGCTGCACGTCAATCACGGCAGTGGCGAGTGTGTTGTGGAGTTGGGCCAGGCGCACGGCACGCTGCGCTGCGTCGCGCTGCTCGATTGCCGCGCTCGTCTTGAACCACATCGGCACGAATCCGAGTAGGAAAAAACCCAGGCCGATCGTCGCGAATAGGGCAACACGCTTCCAGGGAATCGCAAGTGCCGAGACTTCCGGACTCAAGACGTTGCTCTTACTGGAGGCATGTTGCCCTACCGCTCCCATTGTTCTTCCTTTCTGTCCAGTCAAAAGAAGAAGTACCTGACTGCCGGAACTCGCCATCTCCACCTGACGCGCTACGACAACCACAGCCATCCTAGTCTGAAGTACGCCGTCGTGAATCCGTATAAACACGCTCTGCATTTAGGTAAAAACACCTATTAGGTCTGAGTGTTGGTACCGATGTCCCGAAAACCTGATCGACATAATATGCACGTGGAGGGGTGTAAAAGATGGAAAGCAGATTTATTCGTTCAACATTCCTACTCGTTCCTGCCATTCTCGTTGCCTGTTCTTTCACTAACGCACAGACTACTGCCCAGCAGCAGGAAGTTGCAGTGAATTCCAAGGCGAGCAGCACGGCAGCGTCGAATGTACCGGTGTATGCCGACTACCGCGGGATCAAGATCGGCATGGCTGCTGACGAGGTGCGGTCCAAAGTCAACGGCATCAAGAAAGGCGACGGCCAGGATCTTCTGACTTTTTCAGAGCATGAGTCGGCGCAGATCTATTATGACGACAAAGGCAAAGTGACTGCGATCTCGATTGATTACTTCGGTGATAAGAATGGCGCACCGGCGCCTGAAGCAGTGCTCGGAGCAACGATCGAAGCCAAGCCGGACGGATCGATGTATCAACTAAATCGCTATCGCGACGCCGGCTACTGGGTTTCCTACAACCGGACCGCAGGCGACAAACCGATCGTAACGATAACCATGCAGAAGATGTAGCCACAAAAAGGCACAAAAAGCACAAAATGAAAGTGTAGAGTTCAGTGCTGAACTTTCACTCGGCTTGTATTTTGTGCTTTTTGTGCCTTTTTGTGGCTAAATTTAGAACGTGGGTATTCGCGGCAAATTGTTGCTTCTCGCCGCCGGCATAGCTGTGCCGCTGGTTGTTGTCGGCACGCTCGATCTCAGAAACATGTGGCGCCTGAGTCGTTCTCAATTGAACGACTCCGTGAAGCAGCAAGTTGACCTCGCCTCAGTCGCTCTCGAACGCTGGCTCGACGATCAGAAGAAGGCACTCGACGCCATCGCCGCACTCGCGGGTACTCAAGACACGCACACTCCCACCATTCGTGAAAACCTCGAAAATGTTCTGCGAACGAGACCATTCTGGCTCGACTTGCGCATAACGAACGCTGGCGGAACGACGTTAATGTCACAGCCGAGTCGTCGAGAAGTTTTGCCGAACGCGCTCACTGACTATCTGGTTTCGGAAATGCGTGAGCGAAACTCGTGGGCCGTTGTGACGGATCGAACAATAGACGAAGCGCGCCCCATCGTGATCATCGCGGTTCCGATCGAAAAGGGCGGTGCTGTCATCGCGCGAATCGATGGCGCGGCAATTAATCAACTGTTCGACAGCATTGAGCTCTCACCGCAAGTCGTGATTTCAGTGATCGATTCCGATGGACGTGTTCTTTACAGACGTCGCGGATCCGAAGCGCCGTCGGAAGCCGATGTAACGTGGGCTCCACTCTCTTCAGTATTTCCAAACGAACGAACGAATGTCGTCGAGCTGACGAGCCCGATCGATGGCGTGAAGCGCGTGTATGGTATGGCGCACGTGCGCGAAACCGGACTCGTCGCATTGATCGGTATTCCGAGCTCGACACTTTACGAGCCCGCGCGTAGACGTTTGATTCGTTACGGTATAACCGGCCTGATTGCATTACTGCTCGCCATCGCTGCTGCGCTCGTGATTGAGCGAAGTATCGTGCAGCCGGTACGTCGACTACGTGCGACGTCGCAGCGCCTCGGCGGCGGTGATCTAACAGCGCGAGCACCGCTACTTGGTGGCGGTGAGATCGGCGATCTCGGAACAGCCTTCAACACGATGGCGACGCAAATCGCCGAGCGTGAAGAACGACTAAAGGAACTCGATCGATTAAAATCAGAATTCGTGAGCAATGTTTCTCACGAGTTGAAGACTCCTTTGACGACGATCAAACTGCTCGCGCACCTGCTACAGCGAACCGATCTTACTGAAGAAGAAAAGCTTGATTTCGCGAAGACAATTGCTATTGAGTGCGATCGACAAATCGACTTCGTTGGCAATCTGCTCGACCTCTCACGCATCGAATCGGGAGCTTACAAGCTCCGCAAAACACGCGTTGATGCGCGTGAGCTGATACGTTCCTGCGTTGAAGTCGAACGACACCGCGCGGAATCGCTCGGCCTCACGTTAACTACCAATCTGCCCGTGCACACAACGGCTCTCAGCGGTGACTTCGAAGCATTACGAAGAGTGATTCGCAACTTGATCGATAACGCTATCAAGTACACACCGGCAGGCGGGCTTATTACTGTTTCCGCTCGGGAAAGCGGTGATCTGCTGGCGATCAGCGTCAGCGATACGGGCAAAGGAATTTCCGAAACTGACGTGTCACGTGTGTTCGAAAAGTTTTACCGTGCTGAGTCAGAAGCAGACGATGGAACCGCAGCGCCGGGAGTGGGTCTGGGTCTTTACCTCGCGCAACACATCGTCGCGCAACTGGACGGCGAGCTGACCGTCGAGAGCAAACCAGACGGAGGGACAACGTTTACGATGTTCCTGCCTCGATGGATCGACGATAGCGCAAAGAGTGAGGAGGAAGCAGATGTCAAAGCGCTTGTTGGTAGTTGACGATGAGCCAAACCTCCTGCGCGCTGTCGCTGCGTGTCTCAAGGCTGAAGACTACGAAGTAAGCACAGCGCGCAGCGGGCACGAGGCGTTGATGCAATTGGCGAATTCAGTCCCGGATCTGATCATCAGCGACATCAGAATGCCCGGCATGGATGGATACAAACTCGCGAGACAATTGCGTGGTTCTCCGCGAACAGCACTCGTGCCAATCGTGTTTCTTACAGCGAAGGACGAGACGGCAGATCGTATCGAAGGCTTTCGGGTCGGCGTTGATGCTTATCTGACGAAACCTTTCGAACCTGAGGAATTGATTGCAGTCGTAAACGCGATTCTCCAGCGCGTGGAACGAACTCACTCTCATATTGCGCGGCTGGTTAGCTCCGGGAATACAGAAGACGCTTCGCTGAGTCTTCAAGACGAAACGCTGACTGATGCTGAGAACCGGGTTGCCGTCGCTGTTTCGCGTGGATTGAGTAACAAGGAAATAGCCGCGGAGCTCGAGATCAGCGTGCGGACTGTCGAGAACCACATCAGTCACATACTCGACAAAAAAGGCTTCAGCAATCGAGTGGAAATCGCGCGTTACGTTTTTGAGCGGCCACAGCGATAGGTGAAAACACTCACGCCTGTAGGTGTTAAGACTGATGCACTAAAATTCCCCTCTCATTACGATGAATCAACTTTGATGTGACCGTTGACAACTCTTTTAGAGCTGGGCGAGGTCAACCTTGAAAAGTCACATCAGCCCGGAACAGTTGAGGCGCCGCCAGGCGCCTCAAGTGTGTACAGGCTTTTTATGAACGTGATGGCCAAACAACACATCTCCGAAGGCGTTAAGACCTTCATTAGGGAACAAATCCAAACCGTTCCCAAGTTGGAGGTCTTGCTTCTCTTGCACCGCGAGCAATCGCGGCCATTCACGCTTGCGGAAGTTGCAAACGAGCTTGGCTTCGAAAACGACACGGCTCAGGAGCAACTCGCATCCCTCGAAGCAATCGGACTCATCGAGACGAACAAAGATAAGTCGAAATACCGGTATCATCCCGTTAACCCAACACTCGGATCGATTGTCGATCGTTTGGCAATCGCCTATCCGAAGCAGCGCGTTCCTATCTTGAGTGCGATCCTGGCAGAAGATCCCAACAAAGTGCGCCGCTTCGTCGAGGCGTTTAAATTAACCCGCAGTAATGATTGAGCCAGGGGTTTACACGGATCACACGGTTAAATCCGTGTAATCCGTAATCTGTGGCTAAACGATTCCTTTCACCCGATCCACAGCACGATGATCTGTCGTGCCGTAGCATCAGCCGTGGTCCAGTTGATCGTTTGCCCATCTGAATCGAAGCTGACATGATCGGCGGCGGCGTTCACCGTCGGTGAAGCGCTCTCCGTCATCATCTTTATCAACTTCGTAGTATCGATATTTCGCCTCGCAACCGTCGGACTAACGTTGTCCGTTTCCCCGATCCAGAAACTCGACCGGTTACTCGTTCCGGTGGCCCAACCAAAGCTGGCTCGAGCATGTGCCTGTGCCGCGTCGTTGTTCGCTGAGACATCATTGGCTGAGATTATGATCGACGCTTTCGGTGTGAACCCGGCGCCTGTGATCGATTGATTTCCGGTCGACGTAGCCTGATTGAATGAGCTCACTTTGAACTGTGGCCCACGCAGCGCCAGGTAGTAAAAGACGTCTGCACTACCTCCGGCCGTGGGATAGTTCAACGTGAATCCATCCGAATCGAACGAGACAAAATCAGCTTCCGTGAACGTGGTCGTCGTGCTCAGGATTCGCTGCGTTGATTGCCGGTGTTTAGCTTGTTGTGGATTGCTGCCGTTCACGTTGCGCCAGGCCACCATTCCGCGCGCGCTCGAGCTGGTCGCAAAGCCAAACAGTCCGTTGCCGTTTGTGGATTGATCGAGGGGCGACGTCGAGAACTTACCGGCCCACACGAGCAGTGCAGTCGGTTGAAAACCTACGCCGGTGTATGCCTGGTTTCCTGTGCTTGTCTTTGCGGCGGCGACACCGGTCTTGTAGTTCGTGAGTCCGGATCCGCCGAGCGCCAGGTATTCGACCAACATGCTGCTCGATGTCGCCCAGTTGATCGTGAAACCGTCCGAATCCATAGAGACAAAATCAGCCTTCGAGCTTCCACTCGGCGTGTAGATGACATACGTATCCTGGTTCCACGCTGCGTGTGACGAAGTGCTGACGTTGTTGTTCGAATAATCACCGGAGGTCCTTCGATCGCTCGACGAGATCCCGACGCCAAAACCGATGACTGAATCTGCTGCTGAACCAGTTGACGTCGCCATGTTGTAACGGAACAACACGACCTTCGGCTGGAATCCAACACCCGTGATCGACTGGTTTCCAGTGCTGCCCGAACCCTGGAAAGAACCGGCCTTCGCCAACACTGTTGGCGGAGTACCGAGCCAGTTTCCAGTAATGGCATTGATCGTCGCCGTCGCATACGCATTACTGTCGGCGCCAATTTTGGTTGAGAGAGTGTCGATATCAGCGCCGCGATCCGTACCGTCGGAGGCTTGGCGCGTCTGTCCTGCGCGATACAAACCGCTCGTCAGTTTGAAGTCGAGATTTGCGACGCTGTTGAAACCGAAATTAGCAGCGCTCGTTTCAGAAAACGTTCCGGTCGGATAGCCGCTCGTACTCTGGTTCTGAAACGTGTTGTTAACCGCGCTGTAGTTTCCGGCGCCGTTACACCACGCATCGAGCGCAGTGGTTCCGGTCGCGCCACCGCTGGCGAAGAAACCTCCAAACGTATTGTCGAGCGCGAAGAGGTTGTTTTCGGCTTTGAAGTTGATCCAGTCGCCGCTGGTGTTGCCGTCGAACAACATGATCGTCGCCATGTTTTTGGCTGAGTAGGTCGTGTTGTGCTGCAGCCACAGATCCGTCGCGTGCGTAGTCGACGACACACCATTGAACACAGCCCATCTAATCGTGTCCGTTGGACCACCTGATTGCAGTCCGCTTCCCGAGAATTGGTACGCAGGCTCTATCAGGTTGTGCTTGATCACAACGTCTTCCATGGCCACGCCGCCGCCACCTTCGTCATCGGGAGACAGCAGCCTCAAGAACTGGTTGAAGCGACGAAACCAGTTGTACTGAATCGTCGTGTTCTTGATCGTGGCATTGGTTACCGCTCCTTGTTGAGTACGAACCGTCAGCACGAGACCGGCGCCATCCTGGCCCATGAGCCACGCGCCATCAAAAACATTCCCCTCGATCAGGTTTGTGGTTCCCGCGAGATATTTGATCTCGAAGTTATTCTTGTAACCGGTCCAGGGCGTGTAGATCGTCGCTGAAACACCGCTCTGGTTCGCGCTAAACGGCGTTTCGATCGTGAGGGTGTTTGCGTCGGGCGCGCCATAGACTGTACGAACCTCGCCAGACTGTGGCCCCGAGGTCAGCTTTATCACTCGAATGTCAGTATTCCCCTGCCCGTGACTGTTGCACGTCACTGTCGTACCACTCGACGACAACGAGCAACCGAGATTCGTACTTGAATCCACGTCATTTGTGTCGAAAGCCGAAGGATTCCAGGGATTGTACTTCTGCGGCGACTCCAGATAGTTGCGCGTAAAAGTGAGATCTCCGGGAAGAATACCCGTGCCCGTGCCGCCGGCTAAAAATATCTCGCCCATGGACATCATGTAGTTGTTGTCGATCGTGTATGGTCCAGGTCCGCCAACCAGCAGGATTGCCTGCGACTCGATCCCGCTCCTTCGAAATCCACTGATGTAGTTATCGTGGATGTCGATATTGCGGCCGTTGACATAGACGCCGCGCACTGCGCCCGCCTGAGACGCTTCAATCCAGTTGTGATCGAGTTCGATGTTGTTTGGAGTATTCGCCGCGGTGGTTTCTGCTGAATCTCCGAACTGGACCATTCCCGGATCGTTGATGATGCCATTTGCCTGGCGCATATCGAGACCCGTGATGCGCCAGTTATCAGCATCGTTGCCGGTAGTTGAGAAACACTGTTGATTGTTGAAACTGCCGCAAACGACGATCGCCATGTTCGAACGATCGCTGCTGGTTACGCGCTGTCCGTCAACAGGCAGTGATGCGTGGTTCGATGAGCGAATGGTCACGGTCGAAGTGAGTCCGCTCTTGAGTGTGAATGGACCAGTGTATGTTTGACCCGCAGTGAGTGTGATCGTGTCGCCGCCGGCTGAGTTTGTGATAGCGGTGGCGAAGTCTCCTGAAGTAGCGGGCGTGAAGTCTGTCGGCACTGGCATAACTCCCATCATCGCGAGCAGTGCCGGATACGGACGCATCATTCGCAGCGGCGTAGACAACGACATCGCGATTCCAGGTCCGGTTTGTGCTAGTAGCAGTGAAGCGCTGAGTAGTAGAACTCTAAACAAAATTGGCCTCCTTTAGTTAACGAACAAACAAATTGACACGTATCCCAGATTCAAATCTGGGCAGCGTTGTTATGCAGTTATCGGGGAGTACTCAAAGCTGGCCATGTGAGTTGGGATAAATGGCCACGACGCTTTGACGGAAAGTTGGAGAACAATACGCCCACGCAAATGAAATAGCAATGCTTTTGTTCTAGCGCTTTGAGTGTGGTGTTGTTGCGATTCTGTAACGTCTGAAAGCGTACTTTTGCGGTGTGACTTTAATTACATGCAGACGAGAAATCACCGCGACGATTCGCGAGCATCCTCTACCCATCAAGGGGGCATTCATTCATGTACAACGTAAAAGCTTATTCCGCGGCCGGTGAGTCGTCACCGCTCGCATCGACGACGATCGCGCGACGCGATCCAAACGAACACGACGTGCAGATACAGATTCTCTTCTGCGGTATCTGCCACTCCGATCTTCACTCCGCGCGCAACGAGTGGAGCGAATTTTCAGCGACTGTGTATCCGATCGTACCTGGTCATGAGATCATCGGCCGGGTCACGAAAGTCGGCGCGGCAGTGACGAAGTTTAAGACTGGAGATCTCGCGGCGGTCGGCTGCATGGTCGACTCAGATCGCACGTGTAATCAGTGCAAAGAGGGACTCGAGCAGTTCTGTCCTAATAACACTCTTACGTACAACTCTCCTGACGCACATCTTGGAGGCGTAACGTACGGTGGCTATTCCGAAAGCATCGTGGTTGATGGACACTTCGTATTGCGTGTTCCGTCAAACCTCGATCTTCCCGGCGTAGCACCACTGCTCTGCGCTGGCATTACGACGTATTCGCCGCTACGGCATTGGGGAGCCGGCCACGGGAAGAAAGTCGGAGTTGTTGGTCTCGGAGGCTTGGGCCACGTTGGTGTGAAGCTTGCCGATGCACTCGGAGCGCACGTCGTCGCTTTCACCACTTCGCCCGGTAAGACGGAAGACGCGCTTCGACTCGGTGCGGACGAAGTCGTTGTCTCGCGCAATGCGAACGAGTTGGAGAAGCACGCCGGCAGTTTCGACTTCATTCTCGATACAGTTTCCGCCGCGCACGATATCAATGCTTATCTCGCACTGCTCGCACGCGACGGCACGCTCACGCTTGTTGGCGCGCCACCGAAGCCGCTTGAGGTTGCAGCGTTCGCGCTCATTGGCGGCCGTCACAGTTTGTCAGGATCGACTATCGGCGGCATTGCCGAAACGCAGGAGATGCTCGATTTTTGCGGCGAACACAACATCACCGCTGATGTCGAAGTGATTCCGATTCAGAAAGTAAACGAAGCGTACGAGCGATTGCTGAAATCAGACGTCAAGTATCGTTTCTCGATCGATATGGCTTCTTTGAGGGATGAATAGTTTCAGCCACAAAGGCACAAAAAGCACAAATGGTTTTGGATGATCACGGAGCGTGACTCTTCCGATCTTTTGTGCTTTTTGGGCCTTTTTGTGGCTAATCCTTTGCTGGGGTCTCTTTTTCCTTGATGAAGAAAAAGCGGATCACTACCAGACCCGCTAGCGCTGCGACACCGGCGAGTAGATCAAGCCCGGAGATTCCCGAGATGACCATCTTGCGCGCGATGACGAAAATGAGCACTTCGACAGCGGCGCTCGTTCGGTGAAAGAGAAGGAGCAACGCCAGCTCAGCCGCGATCGCTACCAGCAAGACGTCCTGAATGATCTGGTGTAAAGCGTCATACTCATTTACCTGACGCCAAAGCATTGGAACATCACGAATGATGATCTCAACTGTGGCAATCGCGGCTGCAACGAGGATCAGAACCGCGAGGAAGGTGAGAAAGAGATGAACGGCATTACCGAGATGACGATCCAGGAATCGCTCGGGCGCAGTTTCGCCTCCAGTTCGTGCCTGGGTCTTCTCGGGTTTTGTCATCGTTCCAGCAGACTAACAGATTCAGTCACTGATTGATACTGACCGCCTTCTGACGGATCAGCGCGTAGATTTCGTCGAGGCCCGCGGGTGCGCCTGCGGTCATGTTCACTGCGCCCGTCGGTGTAATCAACACCGTGTCTTCGAGTCGCATATGAATCTTCTTGTCTGGAATTTCGAGTAACGGCTCGACGTTATAGACCACACCTGCGGCGAGTGGGCGATTCCGGTCGGGATCAACATCATGAACTGAGATCCCGATCGTGTGTCCGATGTAGCGTCCGACTGCCAGAAACTCTTTGCCGAATCCGTGCTTCTTATACACTTCTTCAGCAATGTCTTTTAACTGATTGAGCGTCACGCCAGGTTTCATCGCGGCAATGATCGCATCTCGCGCTTCAAGAATGCAGCGATACATTTTCTCCTGCTCAGGTGTGAAGCGACCCGAGACCGGCCACGTACGCGTGATATCGGAGGTGTAGTATTCATAGTCGGCGCCATAGTCCATGTAAACGATCTCGCCGTCCATCATCTGGCGATTGTTTGCGGAGTAATGCAGGATGATCGTGTTTGGACCAGAAGCCACGATCGGTCTGAAAGCGTCGCCGCGAGCGCCACGCTTGACGTAAACGTAGCGAGCAGAAGCCTCGAGTTCATACTCATACATTCCGGGACGAGTTCCCTTCATCGCCTCTTTCACACCCTCGGCGCCGATCTCCGAGCTCTTCTTGATCAACTCGATCTCGTAAGCCGACTTGATCCAGCGCATGTCATCGACGAACGGGTTCAACGACTGGAATGCGAGATGAGGAAGCACTTGCTGAATCACACTGATTGTCTTTTTAGATTCCGTCACTCCTCCAAGAACTGAGTGCGTCATTTCAAGCGACTCATAGAAATCGAGTTCCTCGCGCGCATTCTGAACATTCCCTTGCGAACCCGAGAGCATGTAGAGCTTCTTGCCACGTAAGCCCAGGAACTGAAGCGACGGTAGAAATTCTTCAATTGGCTGTACTCGTGTCAGCCCGTAAATCTCTTCCCTTTTCTCGACCTGCCAGATGCCTGGACCTTCAGCGCGAATCATCTCCGGAGCTCGTCGCGCTGCAAACAAGATCGAGCTCTTGTTTGCCCCAACCATCACGAGCACGGCACCCGCCTCTTCGATACCAGTCAAATAATAAAAATCCGGAGACTGTCGAAACTTAACTGGATAGTGCTGTCCCTTAGCAGCAAAGATCACGGCGACGCCATCGCCAATCTTCTCAAACAGCCTGGCCCTCCTCCCCTCAAACTCACTCTTATTAAACGGCTGCTGAGCCGAGACTGATATAGCTAGTGCGAGAGTAATGAACAGGCAGCGGATGCTAACGGAAAGTTTACGCATGAGGGTCACTCCTTTTCAGATGGCCAACAAATTTTCGCAAGGGAATCTGTGAGCAACGCGTAAAATGCGTGGTTAGAGTATCACGGAATCACCGATCTATTTACATCGACTCTATCAGCGGCTTCTTTCGAAGAAATGACTGGATAAACTTCGAATCCAACTATGTCACTCCATTTAGCGATCCATTCGTCGATGTAACTAATGTCGGGCGCCTCCATCAACTGAAAGCATATCTCAAGCTTCTCATCAACCCAGCTCGACACGTACTGCAATCCCTCTGGCGCCAATCGCCCCTGTTCACGGAAACGCTGGTAAACCGGTAGCGGATCGCGATTCTTGAAGCGCTCAACGATCATGTAAAGCAAAGCAGTTACCTCATACTTGGAAAGGCCATTACCGCCTGTGTAGCGGGTGGGTCAATCCCACCCGCTACTCGCATCGATTTACGAACTATAGTTCCGCAAGCGTCTCCCAAACAGCCTGGCTGGATTTCTTTTCAAGTTAACACCGCACAAATTGTTTTTGAAACGGATTTGAAGTACCTACCAGAAGTCGGAGACCGGTGTTGGATACGGTCAGTACCACCTGCGGTAGCGGGTGGCTTTGCACAAAAAGTCCTTGTTCTAGGATTTCTCTGTGCAACCTCAGTGTCCTCTGTGTCTCTGTGGTGTGGTTTTACTCGGAATTCAGCAACCACAGAGACACAGAGGACACTGAGGTTGCACAGAGAAGAGAGCGATCGAGACTTTTTGTGCAAAGCCTTAGCGGGTGGTACTGACCCTATCCACGTCGAATACTAACTTTTGAGGCAAAAGCGCTCCGGAACAGCAGTTTTTAGCGGTTTATGGTAATGTGAGGGCCTACATGCTTGAAGATTTAGGTCCGATGAAGCCCTTTCTATTTATTGTCATCTGTTTGTTGTCGGTACAAGTCTCTGCACAACAAACGCCAGTCGTGGTTCAGCCCGGGGCACCGGGTCAACCGACGAAGACACTGCCACCCACGACGCGGCCCACTCTGCCACCCAGTTCGCCGACTGACACACAGTTTATGCAGCACATGATCATCCATCATGCGCAGGCAGTCGAGATGACGGCGCTCATTGATTCACACACGAAGAACAAAGAGCTGCACACGCTGGGCGCGCGCATCAGCCGCTCGCAGGCAGACGAAATAAAGTTTATGAAACGATGGCTTGCAACTCGCGGAGAACCGGTTGCGCCGCCCATGCACCACATGCCAGGCATGGATATGTCGGGTCATTCCATGCTGATGCCCGGCATGTTGACGCCAACGCAGATGGAAGCGTTAAGAAACGCAAAGGACGCGGACTTCGACCGCCTGTTTCTTGAAGGAATGATTCAACACCACAAGGGTGCACTAACAATGGTGAAAGATTTGTTTGATACGGCGGGCGCGGGACAGGACGCTGAGTTGTTCAACTTCGCGACTGACGTCGATAGCGGCCAGCGCGCCGAGATTAGAATTATGCAAACTATGTTGGGTGTAAAACCGGAAGAGGAGAAACAATGAATCGATTACGTGTTATTACCTTCTGCTTATTGATATTTGCCGTTGCTTTGTCCTCATTTTTAGTTGCGCGGACGCGCGCGCAAACGCCAACGCCGTCGCCTTCATCGCAGCAGCCCACCAAGCCTGACGAGAAAGCTGCGAAGAAGGAAGAACAGGAGAACCCGTTTGCTCCTGAACCGGCTGGACCACTGCCAGCAGGTATGACAGGCGCTGATACGAACGATCCACGCGCCAAGCTGTCGCCGGGATTCTACAACGCGGGTGAAGCAGCGATGGGCCTGAAGCATCTGCAGCTCGTCAAAAAGCCCTCTGCGTTTCAACTCGGCTCCGACAATCCCGATGATCCGAAGGTGCAAAAGATATTGGGCCAAATGGGCAATCCGGCGCAGCTCGCAAAAGTGCCCAAGGGAGTGCAGTTGGTTATCGCTCAGCTATCTTTCGCCAACTCGGATATTGCATTCCAGGGCAATCACCTGTTTCAGGGAAACTTTTACGGTCTCAGCATCTACGACATCTCCAATCCAGCGAAGGCGAGTTTGTTGACGACGATGATCTGTCCCGGCGGACAGAACGATGTGTCAGTCTACAAAAATCTTCTCTTCATGTCGGTGGAAATGGCGAACGGCCGTTTGGACTGCGGTACTCAGGGATTCCCACCAGCGCCCGCTCCGGTGAAGGAACCTGAAAAGGACGAGAAGCCCGCGCCTCCGCCAGCGCAGAAAGATCGCTTCCGCGGTGTGAGAATCTTCGACATCACCGATATCAAAAACCCGAAGCAAGTCGCAGCGGTCCAAACTTGCCGCGGCTCACACACGCACACACTCGTCACCGATCCGAACGACAAGAACAACGTCTACATCTACGTTTCGGGAACATCTTTCGTCCGTCAAAACGAAGAGCTGGGAGGTTGCTCGGGTGAGGAGCCGGAGAAGGATCCGAACACCGCACTGTTTCGCATCGATGTGATCAAGGTGCCGCTCGCGTCGCCGCAAGATGCGAAGATCGTTTCGAGTCCTCGCCTGTTCATGGATCCGGCTACGGGTAAGCTGAACGCTTTGAGTAACGGCGGCTCGCATGGAAAAGAGGATGAACAAAAACCTCAGGCTAGTAACCAGTGTCACGACATCACGGCCTACTCAGCAATCGGTCTGGCTGCCGGCGCCTGTTCTGGAAACGGAATCCTGATCGACATTAAAGATCCGGCAAATCCGAAGCGACTCGACGCAGTGAACGATCCGAATTATGCGTACTGGCACTCGGCTTCGTTTTCGAATGACGGCAAGAAAGTCGTGTTTACAGATGAGTGGGGTGGCGGACTCGGCGCGCGCTGCCGTCCGAACGATCCGATCAAGTGGGGCGCGGATTCGATTTTCCACCTGAACGATAACAAGCTGACATTTGCGAGCTACTACAAGATGCCCGCAGCGCAGGGAGACAGTGAAAACTGTGTGGCCCATAACGGCTCGCTCGTTCCGATTCCCGGCCGCGATATCTTAGTGCAAGCGTGGTATCAGGGCGGCATCTCGCTCGTGGACTTCACCGACGCAGAGCATCCGATGGAGATTGGCTACTTCGATCGTGGTCCAATCAATCCCAACATGCTCATCCTCGGTGGCGATTGGTCGGCTTACTGGTACAACGGCCACATCTACGGTTCCGAAATTGCACGCGGTTTGGACGTTTTTGAGTTGACGCCGACGAAGTTCCTTACGCAGAACGAAATCAATGCTGCGAAGTCGGTTAAAGTCTCGGAGCTGAACGTGCAGAACCAGCAGAAAATCGAGTGGCCGCGAACGTTTGTCGTCGCGAAGGCGTACCTTGATCAACTGGAGCGCTCGAAGGCGTTGCCGGCAGATCAAATCGCGTCGGTGCGGCAGGCGATTCAGAGTGCCGAGAGCACACAAACGAACCACGCCGGGCGGGGAAACCTGAAAGACCTCGTGGCTTCGTTGGAAACGAGCGCTGGCACTGCGAAGAGTGCGGCAGATTCGAAACGACTGCATGAGCTGGCCGCAATCCTGAGCAACCCGGTCCGTTGATTCTTTAACACACGGGCGGCCACGGAGTGCCGCCCCTACATTTGTAGTCCACCAACTTGATATCAACTGTAGGGGCGGTCCTCCGTGGCCGCCCGTCATTCACTTCACGCGTGTATCTACCGCAATCCAGTTTAGCTCCCACGTTTTCCCACTATCGTCCGAGAATGACTGCTCAAACCTGTACTGATCATCCGTGATCTTGATGATCACAAATTTCACCCTGATCGCGCGGCCGTTGTACGTGTCCTCGTTATAGAACTCGCCGCGTCCATCTTTGAACTCACCAATCGAGGGAATAGTCAGTTCGCCGTTGCTGATGTTTGCGAAATTGAGGCTCCACTTGCGCGACTGCGGATTATATAGACGCAAACTCAGTCCTTCTATACGACCCGCTGGACCATTAACTTTCAACTCGACCAGATTGGCGCGGCCATCCATAACTTTACTCACGACTGATGTGCCATCATACTCGACCCAGTTCGTCGAGCCGCTTAACGGGCGTTGCAGGCGTCGCAAGTGGGTCTTCCAGGTGCCGATCTCGAAATCGAAATCGTGCTGTCCGTCTCTCTGCGCGGCGACGGGAAACGCAATGAACAGGATTAAAAGAAAAACTTTCATGCCGTTGAAATTAGTCCGTCTGCAAAGCCTGAGTCAATAAGGTACCTGGAGGTAACTACGCGCTTGGATTTGAAACGTGAAGTGCTGCGCCACATGGTTGCGACGGTAGCGTACCGTGGCGGGATCGCTGTCGTTGATGCGCCGGAGAGCTTTGCTGGGTTTCGTGCTCACGAAACAACACGCACACCGGGGGAAATACTAGCGCACATCGGTGATCTGCTCGAAGGTTCTCTCTACTTGCTCAAGGGCGAAATGGTTTTCCTAACCTCCACTCCCCTGCCCTGGAAAGAAGAGGTCACACGATTTTTCTCCGCTGTTAAAAACCTGGACTCATATCTGGCATCAGAGGCGCCACTCGCCTGTCCGGTTGAGAAACTCGTCCAAGGCCCGATCGGTGATGCGCTGACGCACGTCGGCCAGATCGTGATCTTGCGGCGTATGTCAGGAAACCCGATTCGCCCCGCAGCGTATTTCACCGCCGAGATCGTTGCAGGCGAAATCAACGAAGAGACCTTCTCTGCGTAACCTCTGCGCTCTCTGCGCCTCTGTGGTTAAAAAGGTTTCATTCACCGCAGAGACGCAGAGGACGCAGAGGTTACGCAGAGAAACCTCTTTGTGGCATTATCCGTCCATATGCGCGCACTGATCCTGACAATACTTGTGGCTCTGTTGTGTCACATTCAGGCTATGGCAAACCCACTCGCTCGCGACGTCACGATCTATCGCGACACTTACGGCGTCCCGCACGTCTTTGGCCGCACCGATGCCAGCACCGTGTTCGGCTTTGCTTACGCTCAAGCGGAAGATAACTTCTGGCGCGTCGAGGAAAATTTCATCAGCGCCCTCGGCCGCTCCTCCGAAGTTTACGGCGAGAAATCGCTGGACGAAGATCGACTCAATCACGCACTCGAGATACCAAGATTAGCCCGCGAGGAATACGCGCGTCTCGACAAGCACATGCGTTCCTTATGCGACGCCTTCGCCGCCGGCTTTAATTACTATCTCGAACGCCACACGCAAGTGAAGCCACGTCTCCTTACAAAGATCGAGCCGTGGTACACACTCGCCTTCATCCGTTACAACTACTTCCAGAACGGCTTCGCGCGAGATCGAAACCTGCGAGGCGCCCAAACGGCCGCGATCGATAACGATCTGAAACCACACACCGGCTCGAACGGCTGGGCTGTTGGCCCATCAAAAAGCGCTTCCGGCCACGCGCTGCTTTTCATTAATCCGCACCTGCCGTTCTTCGGTCCCGGCCAGGTTTACGAAGGCCACGTTCATAGCGACGAAGGTTGGAACTTCACCGGTTACACGCGCTTCGGATTTCCGCTCCCGTACGTCGGGCACAACGACAATGGCGGTTGGGTCAGCACTGACAACGCTGCCGACTTAACAGACGTCTATCTCGAAACGTTTAACGATCCAACTCGTCCACTCGCTTACAAGTACGGCAATGGCTACCGCCTCGCCACCGAGCACGTCGAAGAGATTCGCGTGAAGACGCCGAGCGGTATCGAGACGCGCAAATTCACGATGCGCAAAACGCACCATGGCCCAATCCTTGCCGCGCGCGATGGCAAGATGCTTTCGCTACGCATGGCAAAGTTCGAATCGGATGGCTGGCTGCGCGAGTGGTACGACATGACGCGTGCGAAGTCGCTCAACGAGCTGAAGCGCGCGATGACGCCGCTCAACATGCTCTTCGGCAACGTCATGTACGCCGATCGACAGGGCAACACGTGGTATCTCTACAACGGCGCGATTCCGAAACGGGATCCACGTTTCGACTGGACCAAGCCGCTCGATGGCAGTGATCCGGCGACTGAGTGGCAGGGCTATCACACCATCGACGAGTTGCCGCAACTCACGAATCCGAAGACCGGCTGGATGCAAAACTGCAATACCAGTCCTTTCCTGTTAACGAGTGAAGGCAATCCCGATCCAAAACAGTTTCCCAAATACATGGTCCAGGAAGGCGACAACCCTCGCGGCGCGATCTCGCGAGAAATTCTTGCGAGCAAACCGACATTCACGTTCGATGAATGGCGGCGGTTGGCGTTTGACACGCGCGTGATGAGCGCCGGGAAAGATCTCGATCCGCTGCTTGCTGCACTGAAACCCGCTAATGAGGCTCGGTTACGCGAAGTCTACAACGAACTCGCGCGTTGGGATCGGCGAAGCGCGAACGATTCGATCGCGATAACCATCTTCAGCTTGTATCACGAGCGCCGGATGAGAGATGAAAAGCTGGAGGCCCTCGCCGCGCTTAACGAAGCTCTCAATTTACTTGAGCGCGATTTCGGGACGTGGAAAGTTGCGTGGGGCGAGATCAATCGTCTGCAACGTATCGATGAGAGCCGCGACCAGGATTTTGACGATTCCAAGCCGAGTCTCGCTGTTAGTGGTGTGAATGGTAACGACGGCGCGGTGTTCACGTTTTACGCTGCGCCCGAACGCGGACAAAAACGGCGATACGGCGTCGCCGGCGGAACTTACATCAGCGTGGTTGAGTTTGGACCACGTATCCGGGCGCTGTCTGTACACACCTTTGGCGCGAGCGGAGATCCAAAGAGTAAGCACTACACGGATCAGGCGGCACTCTACACGCGCGGCGAGTTCAAACCGGCCTGGCTGACACTCGAAGACATCCGCGCAAACCTCGAAAAGGCGTACCATCCCGGCGAAGAGTAGCCACAGATTACACGGATAAAATCCACGGATTAAATAATGGAGTCTTGATGCGTAAATTAATAATCGTTGTAGTGGTACTGCTTATCTGCGCTACTCACGTTTTTGCTCAAAAAAACGAACCCGTAACTCGCCAGGAAACACTGCGCGGATCAATCACACCGGAACGTGAGTGGTGGGACCTGCTGCACTGCCACCTGAAAGTAGAATTCTTACCGGAAACACGGCGTCTGACAGGCTCCAACGAAATCACTTTCAAAACTCTAAAACCCGGCAACAAAATGCAGATCGATCTGCAGCCGCCGTTAGCCATAACAAAGATCACTCACGGCGACTCGCAACTCAAATTCGATCGCGAAGGCAATGTCTACTGGGTGATGTTTGAGAAGGAACTTGCGCAGGGAGTCGAAGACAAGATCGAGGTGTTTTACGAAGGAGTTCCAACTGCAAGTAAGAATCCGCCGTGGGTTGGTGGGATCACCTGGGGCCGAGACGATCTCGGGAATCATTTTATCGTGACCACCTGCCAGGGGATCGGCGCGAGTATCTGGTGGCCCAATAAAGATCACGGCGCTGACGAACCGGATCGCGGCATGCAGATCAGCGTAACCGTGCCGGAAAATCTGGTTGCTGTTTCAAATGGTCGCTTGAAAACGACCGACCACGATGTCGAGGCGAAGAAGAAAACTTATCACTGGGAAGTCGTGAACCCGATCAACAACTACGGCGTTAATGTAAACATCGGCAACTACATCAACATCTCTGAAAAATACCAGGGCAAAGGCGGCGTGCTGGATGTGAACTACTGGGTTCTTCCACATCAGAAAGAGGCCGCGCTCAGGCAATTCAAGGATGTGGCCCGCACGCTCGAGGCCTTTGAACACTGGTTTGGAAAGTATCCCTTTTACGAAGACGGCTACAAGCTGGTGACGGTTTCGTATCCGGGAATGGAGCATCAGAGCTCCGTGACTTACGGCAACTGGTTTCGCAACGGCTACATGGGTCGCGATCCTTGCGCGTGCGGAGTTGGTTTCAAATTCGACTTCATCATTGTTCACGAATCGGCGCATGAGTGGTTTGGCAACAACATCTCGATGAAAGACGCAGCCGACATGTGGATTCACGAAGGCTTTGCGAATTACTCGGAAAACCTTTTCGTCGAATACCATTTCGGAAAGAAAGATGCTGAAGATTATGTAGTCGGCACTCGTCGATCGATAAGAAACGACATGCCCATCATCGGCGTTTACGGGACCAACCGGCAAGGCTCAGGAGACATGTATCCCAAAGGCGGAAACATGCTCCACACGATTCGGCAAATCGTCAACGACGACGCTAAGTGGCTTTCGATCCTGCGTGGCCTCAATGCCGATTTCTGGCACCAGACCGTCACGACAGAACAGATTGAGTCGTACATCACTAAGAAGTCCGGAATCGATCTGAGTAAAGTCTTCGATCAATACCTGCGAACGACAAACATTCCATTACTGAAGTACAGCGTGAACGGAAAGACGCTCTCATTCAAGTACGAGAGAGTTGTCCCAGGCTTCGCCATGCCCATCCGCGTAACCATCAACGGTCAGGAGAAGTTACTAAAGCCAACCGAAGCAAAACAAACGCTCGATTTTTCTGAAGAGATCAAAACCTTTGAAGTCAATCGCAATTTTTACATTGAGGCACAGAAGAGTGATCTCTAAGTCTTAAGTTTATATATGCAAACGACTTTATTGGCATCAATTATGATGCTGGTTTCTTTGTTGCCCTTACAGCAAGGAAGTCCTGATACTCGTAAGCAAAGGAAGCCTGCGGTGGAATTATGGTGTGTGGGCGATGATTTGTTTAGCCAGTGGATGTGTCAAGCCTTTTTCGCTGCATTCGAATCAAGTCCTGATTTTGATTTGCAGGAGGAAAACAAGGCTGGAAATCTCATCGTTAGGATCCCTGAAAATGTTGGCTGGAAAGAAGTCAGGAAACGCACGAAGATAACTTACGTTGTCGAATTCAGCACGTCTGACGATCGAGTGTTCATGACTAGTAAAGGATGGTGCTGGCATAAAGACTATGTGAAATGTGCCAATCAAATCCTTAAAGAAGCAAAAGTTGCTGCTCGCAAATACCCGGGGTCACTCTGAAAAATGATCTGGAGCTAAACATGAAAGTGATAGGTCTGACGCCGATATTGAACGTTTCGAGCTTGCAGGCAAGCTTTGTGTGGTTTGAGAAGCTTGGTTGGCAGAAGCATTGGGAATGGGGCGATCCGCCGAACTTCGGCGCCGTTATTTCAGGTAAGACTGAAATCTTTCTCTGCCAGAACTGTCAGGGCGCGCGCGGTGGTCCAATGCCAATTGAAGCGTGGGACAACCAGGCCGGTAGCGTCTGGATGAGTTGGTGGTTACAGTCGCCAGCCGAGGTAGATGCCGTTTACGAGCTCGCGTTGCAGCTCGGTATCACCGCTCCATTTCCGCCAACTGATATGCCGTGGAGCGTCCATGAGTGTCACATCCGACATCCCGATGGCCACACATTCCGCGTCGGTGCAAACCTCGAGTGTGACGAAGACTAGTTCAAGTCGCATCGTCAACTTTTTTACGAATTCCAATAACGGTCACCGCAGGTATTTCTTGAACCAATCGAGTGTGCGCGACCAGGCTAGTTTCGCTGACTCTTCGTCGTAACGCGGTGTCGTGTCGTTATGGAAGCCGTGTTGCTTTCCATCGTACATGTAAACCTGGTACACCTTGTTATTGGCCTTAAGCGCTGCTTCGTATGCCGGGATGCCTTCGTTGATGCGTTGGTCGTTGCCCGCGTACTGAAATAGAAGCGGTGCAGAAATCTTCGGCACGTCATCCACGCCCGCCTGGCGTCCGTAAAACGCGACGCCGGCATTAAGATCTGGTCCAAGTCGCACGGCTAGTTGATTCACCATTCCGCCACCGAAACAAAAACCTACCGCGCCGAGTTTGCCGGTTGAATCGGGACGAGCTTTCAGCCATTTGGCTGCTGCGACGAAATCCTCAGTCATCTTCTTTCCGTCAACTTTGCGGAACGCTTCAGCGCCTTTCTCGTCACTGCCCGGATAGCCGCCCACTGAAGTCAAACCGTCTGGAGCGAAGGCGATGAAGTTAGCGAGTGCGAGCCGGCGCGCTACGTCTTCGATATAAGGGTTGAGCCCGCGATTCTCGTGGATGACAAGCACAACCGGCTGCTTTCCAATTTTTGACGGGCCCGCGATGTAGCCCTTGATCGAGCCATTCCCTTCCGGCGACTGGACGGTCTCGTAACCGACCTTGATGCGTTTGTCGTCCGCGGGCACCTGCTGCGCCCACGCGTAGTTGGGCCTGAGACTCTCAAAGATCGTCGCCACGGTGAGTCCACCGACAGCGAATTTGGCGGCACGATCGAGGAAAGTGCGGCGGTCGATATCGCCATGCTGGTATTCGTGAAAGAGGTCCAACAACTCCTGCGGGTAATCGCTAGCTGATTTTCGTTCCATTCTCGCTCCTCGTTTACGTGATTGATGTTTGCGTTACTGATATCACATTAACCCACACAAACAAAAATTAAAGACTCTTAACCTGCCCACTCACCACAAAGGGAACATATGGCTTGCTTCAAAAGTAGACATCGCACTTGGATCGGGTCAGTACAGGGAGCGGTAGCGACCTGGTAAAACCGTGGGAGTCAAGAGCCATTAGGAATATCGCATGCTGATCACTGACCAGGTCGCTACCGCTTCCTGTACTGACCCGATCCAAGAATGATCTTGGACTTTTGAGGCAAAGCCGACACACCTTAAACATTGCGACGATAATCAGAGCCCACCCGGCAATTGCCAGAACGCAAATGAATCGAGCGAGGCGTTCAGCGGCAACAGAATGTAACCACCTTCGATCCAAATTGCATTTTTGAACAATTCGTTAGGAGCGACTGTAATCGGAAAACTTGTCGATAGCAGCTTATCGCCAATTCGTTGATCGTAAACGTCAACAAACATCTCACGCTTCTGGTTATAACTGAAAATTGCAATCCACTCGCCCGCGGTCAACAGCGGAGGCGAGCCCCACGTTGTGCCGGTTTTGGGGAACTGTCGATATGGCGGGTATGTTCCCTTTACTGTCTTTGCAGCCGGGGCCGTCTCTCCGCTCGCACGATCACTCCTGACTTTTTGCGCGCGGTCCCATTCCTCTTTGCTTGCCAATCGCGTTTGGGTCGGATTATCCAGCGACAGTGTGTAGTAGTAAGTGTTGACTACTTTGAAGTGATACTCGCCCGAGCCATCTCTCTGTTGACGATTGACTCTGCGGTTTTCCGTTTCTTCTTTGAGCGCAAACATGAGCTCCGGGGCTGAGCGCGACAAGCGTACTTCAAAAATCTCAGTATCGTACGGCGCGGTGAGTTTTGCTGCCTGCTCTTTAGTCAAAGGAACGAGTGGGATCCACACTTCATGGCGTTCACCGGCAGGTAAGCGTTGGCCCGACGGATCTCTTCGTGAAGGAAACTGCGCCGTCACCGGATTCACTTCCGGTGTAACCGTCGGCAAATTAACAACTATGAAGTTTTGCGCTAGCTCATCCTCCGGAAACAGAAAGTAACGGTCCTCCAACCAGACCACCGGACCGTCGAAATGCGCCGGGTTTTTGACGTTCTTCGCTTCCCATTCGAAAACTTTTTGGCCGGTGGCGGTGTCGTAGATCTGCAGGAAGGCGTCGCCGAAGGGTACGTCGCCCCCACCAAAGAACATGTCAGGCGGGCTTTTTTCACCTGAATAACTCAAAGCAGCGAGCCACCTACCACTCGGCGACAACATACCCTCGCCCCAGTATTTACCTGGTTTTGAATAATGCTTCAGTCTGTACTCAATCTCACCGGAGGCATAATCCGGATTCTTCGAGCCAACATGCCGTGGCTGTGTCCGGATTCGTGATCCACTCTCCCATACCTCTTGAGACGCGACTCGCGCTCGTGGTCCGTCTGCAAAAGTCACCGCGAACGCATTCTTGCCGTAGTGAGGTTTTGGCAGATTCTTATCTACTTCATAAGCGCGGAAGTTGTCGCCATTAGGAAGGGCGCCGAAGAGAAATTCATCGCGCGGCGAATTCGGAAGCTTCCTTACTTCGATTTGCTCAATGTATGTGGCGCTGTCCCTTTCGTCGAGCCAGGGTTGTGGTAAGTGTAGTTTTGTAGTCGCCATGGATGAGTTGAAGACCGCATCAGCGTTTTGTAGCTGAACTATGTGACACGACAACGACGCGCTCACAAGCGCGAGTCCAACGATGAAGGTCAACAACTTCATTGCAGACGTTATATCATGGTGCAAAAATTTAGCCACGGATGAATACGGATTAGCTCCGGATCTGATCCGTGTTATAGATAAGGAACAAAAGAATGCAAAAGCTACTTCTCTTCTTCACAGTCTGCCTGCTTTTCACTGTCGTGGTTAACGGCCAGACGGCAGACACGACCGCATTGAAAGCCGCGCTTCAAGCAAAACTTGATGAGTGGCACAAGGCGGGCAGCTTTCCTGGTGCGACACTCGGAGTCGTGCTTGCGAATAGCGAATCGTTCGGACTCGCGGTGGGCTATTCAGACCGCGACGCCAAAACGCCGATGAAGCCAAACGATCGAATGCTGGCCGGAAGCGTTGGTAAAACATTTGCCGCCGCAACCGCCTTGCAGTTGACCAAGGAAGGCAAGATCGGGCTCGACGACAAGATTGAAAAATATCTCGGAAGCGAACCATGGTTCTCGCGTCTGCCGAATGCGAAAGACATCACCGTGCGGCAGTTGATGAACCACACGAGTGGCTTGGTGCGTTATGAGTTTAAAGAGCAGTTCACCAAAGACCTGACCGCGAATCCGGAAAAGGTTTGGAAGCCCGCCGAGCTCGTCGCTTACCTGCTTGATGAAAAACCACCATTCGAAGCCGGCAAGGGTTGGGACTACTCAGACACGAACTACATCGTGTTGGGAATGATCATTGAGAAAGTAACCGGCAAAAAGTTCTACGACGAAGCAACCAAACGACTCCTCAAGCCTCTAAAGCTGACTGACACGATTCCTCAGGACGGACCGAGATTGAAAGGCGTCGTCCAGGGTTATGCAGGTCCGAACAATCCGTTTGGCGGCACCGATGAAATGATCGTGAACGGAAAGTTTGTGATCAATCCGCAGTTTGAGTGGACTGGTGGCGGTTACGCTTCGACAACTCAGGATCTGGCGCGTTGGGTGAAGATGATTTACGAGGGCAAAGCGTTCTCACCCGATCTGCTGCCGCAAGTTCTCGACGGTATCGCCGCTCCGATGCTTGGACGTGAAACCAAGTATGGTCTCGGCGCCATTATTCGCAAGACGCAAGTGGGAACGTCTTACGGTCACAGCGGATTCTTCCCCGGATACATGACCGACATGGCTTATTTCCCCGAACAGAAAATCGCAGTGGCAGTGCAAGTGAACACGAGTGTCGGGCGCAGTCTCGGCAAGCCGCTGAGCAGGATTTTGGTTGAAGTGATTGAAGTGATCAATGGGATGAAAGGAAAAATAAATGAGTAGTGAGATTTCTCGCCGGACATTTTTACGTGGGACACTGGCGGGCGCTGTTGTCGTCGCCGGGTTTGATACCGGACTACGAAGTTGGGTAACAGCGGCAGAGCTTCAACAAGCGACTGCGCTGGCCGAAGACTTCCCTGCCTTTGACGGTGTGCTACTGCTCGACGACGCTTCACGCGCTGCGGCTGCTGATGACTTCGGACATTTAGTGCATCGACAACCGCTCGCTGTTTTGAAGCCCGGCTCAGTGAATGACGTGGTCGAGCTCGTCCGGTTTGCGCGCCGCAATGACATTCAAGTCGCAGCACGTGGACAGGGTCATAGCACGCAGGGCCAGGCGCAAGTCGAGGCTGGCGTGGTTGTTGACATGTCAACGCTCGCCACCGTGCATGAGATCAATCCGACGAATGCGCTCGTTGATGGGGGCACACGTTGGCTTGATCTGTTGGCGCAGAGTGTCCCTCAAGGACTGACACCGCCGATACTCGTGGATTTTCTGGAGTTGACTGTTGGCGGCACGCTCTCACTCGGCGGCATCGGCAGTCAGGCGTTTCGCTTTGGAGCACAGGTGGACAATGTAATCGAGTTGCAAGTGGTCACAGGCGAGGGCGAGCTCGTGTCGTGTTCTGCGACTGTTAATCGAGCGCTGTTTGATGCAGCGCGCTCAGGTTTGGGCCAATTCGGATTGATCGTGCGCGCGCGTGTGCGACTGATTGCGGCTCCGCCGAATGCTCGGCTCTATCAGGCGTTTTATAGCAGTCTTCCGGCGTTTCTATCTGATCTCGAGACGTTGATTGATGATGGACGCTTCGACACTGTGCAGGGATTTGCAGTACCGGATGGTGCGGGCGGTTGGCTCTACCAGTTGGAAACGACGAAATACTTCTCGCCGGGTAATGAGCCTGATGATGCGAGTTTGTTGGGTGGGCTTGCGTTTAATCCGGGCACACAGACGGCGCAGGATATGACTTATTTCGATTATCTGAATCGTCTCGCGCCGCTCGTCGAGTTTCTCAGGCAGATCGGTGTTTGGGCGTTTCCCCATCCATGGGTCAACTTATTCGTCCCCGCTGCCAACGCAGAGAAATTTATTGGTGAAACATTGGCAGATTTGACCGTGGATGATGTGGGCCAGGGACCGATTCTCATCTATCCGTTCAACCGTGACATGTTCCGCACGCCGTTCTTCCGCGTGCCTGACAGCCGGCACTTCTTCGTCTTTGCACTACTGCGCAACGCCGTGCCGCCAACACCGGAGCGAGCCGCAGAACTCGTGGCAGACAACCGCACACTCTTCGAACGTGCGACGATGCTTGGTGGTAAGCGTTATCCCTTCGATTCCGTGCCCATGACGAGGCACGACTGGCAGAAACACTATCAACCTTTATGGGGAGCCTTCGTAAGCGCGAAACGACACTTCGATCCGGACCGGATCCTGACACCGGGCCAGGAGATCTTCTAACTGTCTTCTCTGCGGCGCTCTGCGTATCTCTGCGGCCTCTGCGTTAAAGTTTCCCTTGATCGCAGAGAACGCAGAGATACGCAGAGCGCCGCAGAGAACAATCAAGTCTCCTGCGCAACGACACTAGCGCCGAGTCTTTGCTGGAGGCCTTCGGCGCCCCAGCCCATGACGACGTTGTGATTCCACTCGAATAATGGACGAGCGATGGGTGATAAGAGGTTCATCCATCGCTTGGTTGTCTCGACGTTCCAATCGTATCTGACGGTCGTTTCATCACCTTTAGTCGATAGTTGCCACAATCCGCGTCCTTGTAATTCACCGATCGCGATCCCTTCGAGCAACTGCGGGGGCTCGATGCGAATCGTTTCCATGTCGAAGCTCAACCTGTACGGAAGCTTACTCTTCCACGTGTACCGATGAATGCTGCCGACACCTCGTTCGTCGCCCTTGCGCGTTTCAACAACACTCTCGACGCCTTTCCACCACGTGGGCCAATGGTGCGAGTGATAGATCTCGTTCCAGACGATTTCAATCGGAGCTTTCACGCGCCAGATAGTGACGAAGTTGTAGTCTTTCATAAGCAGTTGGTCATCTCGTAAATAACTGTAGGGGTGGCCCTCTGTGGCCACCCGTCCGTTACCCATTTCGACAACGGGTGGCCACGGAGGGCCACCCCTACAGTTGTTTGCAAGTTTAGCGCTCTAATACACGGGCGGCTGAGTTGATGGAACGCTGGACGTCTTCAGGCGAGGTGCGCCAGTTGCAAACACTCACGCGCATCGCGCGTTTGCCGCGCCAGGTCGTGCCGCCGAAGAATGCTTCTCCTGAAGCGACGATTGCAGCAATCACTTCGTCGGTTCGACGGTCATGATCTTGCTCACTAGACTGATCGAGAAAACGGACGAGCCCCTGGTTGATGATTGGCTCTCGCAACACCTCGGCGCCCGCAAGTTTACCAATCCCCATCACGATCTCGTGTGCGTAACGACAACAGCGGTCGATCAGATCCGCAACACCATCACGACCGAGTTGCCGCAACGCCGCATACGTTGAAAACCCGCGCGCGCGTCGCGACCACTCGGGATTCCAATCCATCTCGTCGCGCGCGTCTGCCTGATGCGTCAGATATGGCGCACGATGAGACATCGACGCTCGATGTGCGTCTACGTTTGCTATGAATGCATAACCGGAATCAAACGGAACGTTAAGCCACTTGTGCCCATCGGTGGCCCACGAGTCTGCTGCTTCCACGCCTTTTACTAAATGACGATAGTGCGGGCTCGCGGCGGCCCACAAACCAAACGCACCGTCAACATGAACCCACGCACCGTAACGTTTCGCAATCGGAATCAAACTCTCAAAAGCGTCGAACGCGCCGATGTTTATATCGCCCGCCTGCAGCAACACGATCGTCGGCGCTGATGAATCGGCTTCGAGCGCTTTCTCTAATGCCGCTGGTTCAAGACGATCGTCAGCATCCGAAGTCAGACAAACCACTTGCTCCCGTCCGAGACCAAGCAGTCGCACAGCCCTCTCGAACGAACCATGTCGTTGCGAGCTCGTTAGAATTCGAATCGGTGGCGCACCGTAGAGTCCTTTGTCCTCGACATTCCACGAACGTTCCGCAAGCAACGCGTGACGCGCTGCCGCGAGACACGTCGCATGGGCCATCTGACAACCACTGACAAGTGCAAAGCTCGCATGCGCAGGAAGCCGAAGCACGTCTTTCAACCAGGCTCCGGCAACCTCTTCGACAACAGCAGCAGCCGGCGAGGTCGCATACAGCGCACCATTCTGATCCCATGTCGCGGTGAGCCAGTCAGCCGCGAGGGCAGCATGTACAGCGCCACCGATGACCCAGCCGAAAAAACGTCCACCTGCTGAGCCGATCAGTCCACCACTAACATCGCGCACGAGCTCGGTTATGACTTCTTCGGGCGGCAATCCCGAATCAACGAGCGGTTTATTTAGCTGCTGTCTGAGCGTCTGAACATCGGCGGTTGCTCCAACCGGAGCATCGTCCAGATTATTAAGAAAAGCAAAAGCGTGTTGCTGTGCAAGCGACAGCACACGTAGCGACGGATCTTCAGTTTCCATGAGGTGAGTTTAAAGTAACCCGCCGGTAAGACTCTACCTGAATCTTGCTTTTAAAGTTTGAGCCGTTTCTTTACCGAAGGACTCGTGAGCTCGCGTAGCGCATCTTTCCCGACCCATCGCGCCGTCGGATCGTCTGACTCCGAAAGGCGACGCGACAGCAACACTGCCGCAGCGTTCAATTCTTGGTTGCGTTTTCCAACTGCTCGGAGCGCCATGTTCACAGCCTTCTTGACGAAATTACGCTCGTCACTAGCCGCACGCTCGATCAGGTCGAGTCCATCGATGAATTGCTCGTCAACCGCTTGCTTGTCGTGAACGGAGAGACTCCATAACAAAGCAAACGCAGTGCGCTTCTCGAATTCTTTACGACTGGTACTCCACTGTTTCACTTTCTTCCAACGGTGAGGAGAACGGTCGAACAAGTTGAAACACATCGCATCGCAAATGGCCCAATTGTCGAAATCCTTGCACCAGCGATCCATCTGCGTGGACGTGAGCAGGTCTGGGTCAGCAACAAACGACACGAGCATGCGCGCTTCGTACACGCCTGTGTCCCAAAGCGCAATTGTCAGATCATTACGCTGCCCGAGCTGTTTCCCCAACGCCTTGATGTCTTTCATCGCAACGCCATATGCGTTATCCGATGGTATGGCGTAGCGGGCCATGCCTTCGCGCGTAGCTCGTGTGCTGTGCTTCTTCAACCACGCAAGCGCAGCCTCGACCTGATCGTCGATTGTTGTAGCTTTCATTCGTTCACGGCCCGGCGATGCTTATGAAGGCCTTGTTATGTGAACCCGGGCAATTGTTACCAAATACATCACGGAGCGGGCGCCAGTCACAAATCTAGCACACACGTAAATTCTGAAGGTAGTGTATTCTCTGCGAAATCTCTGCGTACTCTGCGCCTCTGCGGTGAACTTATGTGGAGAAGCAATTAAACCGCAGAGACGCAGAGGACGCAGAGGTTTCGCAGAGATAACCAAACTCCACGAGGTGCAACATGCTCACTCACGATCTGAAATTCGGTCTTCGTATGCTCTTACGAAAACCGCTGTTGACTATCGGGATCTCGCTGTCGCTCGCGCTCGGCATCGGAGCTAACAGCGCCGTCTTCAGTCTTGTCGACGCGGTCCTTTTCAGGCCGATGAATGTGGGTAATCCCGCACGCCTCGTTTCGGTTTATCTCAGCGATTATTCCGGGTCTCAATACGGCGCCTCATCGTATGTCGATTTTATCGACTTCCGGGATCGCTCCGACGTGTTTGAAAGTCTGGCGGTGTTCACGGAGTTCTCTACAACACTGCGAGCGGAGAACCAGTCTGATCGGACCTTCGGACTGCTGGTGAGCGAAAACTATTTTGACTTGCTCGGTGTTAAAGCTGCCCAAGGCCGCACCTTCCGAGCAGATGAAACATCCGGAACACTCGTCATCAGCCATAGCTTCTGGCAACGAAAGTTCGGCGGCGATCCGGCGCTCGTGGGGAAGACCATCACGTTGAATAACAACAGCTTCACCGTGATCGGCATCACGCCGGAAAGTTTCACTGGCACCGACCTCGGTCGCTCGCTCGAAGTGTTCGTGCCGATCCGGATGTCTACCCAACTCGGCTTCGAACCCGGCTTCACGACCAGTCGCAATGTCCGCCAGTTCTCAGTCATGGGACGACTGAAACAGGGCGTATCTAAAACTCAAGCAGACGCGAGTCTCAGTGTGTTGGCGCGACAACTCGTCGAGGCGTATCCCGACGCGTGGAAAGAACGCAACCACCAACCGCGCAGAATCAGTGTCGTCGCCGAGCACTATGCGCGCATTCCACCCGAAGCGCGAAGCATTATGATGGGATTGGCAGGACTGTTTGCGGTGTTAGTCGCGCTCGTGTTGTTGATTGCCTGCAGCAACGTTTCGAACATGCTCTTGGCGCGCGCGACTGCACGACAAAGAGAGATGGCGGTTCGTGCAGCGCTCGGAGCAAGCCGGAGCAAGCTCATCAGGCAGCTACTGACGGAGAGTCTGCAACTGTCTCTGATCGGCAGCGTACTCGGAATTCTCCTTGCACCAATTTGTATCAAGTTGCTGGTTGCATGGTTTCTCCCGCCGGCTACTTCGCTTCCGATCGACATCGGCATCAACCAGCGCGTGATTCTTTTGACACTCGCAATCGGATTGTTCACCGGTCTGCTATTCGGTTTGGTGCCTGCGCTACATGCGAGTAGAGGCGACCTCTTGCTGGCGATGAAAGATGAATCACCTGCACTGCAAACCGGACGGCGAAGGTTTGGGATCAGAAACCTTTTCGTCATGTCGCAGATCTCAGCTTCATTGTTACTACTGATCGTTGCCGGATTGTTCATCAGGAGTTTGCAGAAAGCGCGGCAAGTGGATCTCGGCTACGACGCCGACAATGTTCTTACGGTGAGAACTGAGGGCGGATTGCTCGATAGCCGCGAGACCGCACCTCAGCTCGTTTTTTACAACCAGATGCTCGAGCGAGTCAGAACTGTGCCGGGCGTGGAGGCGGCGAGCTTAGCAGACTTCATTCCCTCAGGTGGTGGACGGCGCTCGACTACGATCAGCGTCGAGAACTACACACCGCGACCGGAAGAAAACATGGACGTTTTGAACGGCACGATCGCTGCTGATTACTTCAAGACGATGGGCACTACACTGTTGGCTGGACGTGAATTTACAGACCGTGATATCGCAGGCGGGCCGCGCATTGTGATCGTCAACGAAGCCCTGGCCCGCCGTTACTGGCCCGGCCAAAATGCGCTCGGAAAACACATCGCGATTAGAGAAGACAGGCCGTTGGAAGTTGTCGGTGTAGTGAAAGACACCACTGCTTATATCTTTCAGAAAGGTGCGTTGCCTTTCTTCTATCTTCCATATTCGCAAAACCCATCACCGGGACTGGCCCTTCACGTACGCAGCAAGGGTGATCCGATGGCAATGATGCCTGCCGTGCGCCACGAGATCGAGGCATTGGACCAGAGCGTGATGCTGCATGATGCGAATACGCTGTCTGACCATTTGAGTGAAGCGCTACTCATGCTGCGCCTTGTTTCGACACTCACCGGAGTGTTTGGACTCCTGGCATTGTCACTCGCAATCGTTGGAGTCTTTTCTGTCGTAAACTACTCAGCGAGTCGCCGAACACGTGAAATCGGAATCCGCCTGGCGCTCGGCGCACAGCGCGCAGACATACTCCGAATGATACTGAAGGAAGCGTTGTTCATTGTTCTTGTCGGTGTGATTGCGGGCTTGTTTATGGCAATCGCGTCCGGACGACTAATCGCGTCGCTCATGTTTGCGAACAGCGGTATGGACACGTCAGTCTACATCGTCGTCGCGTTGATGTTGATCGCGATTGCGATGCTGGCGTGCTTTCTCCCGGCGTTCAAAGCGACGAGAGTCGATCCCAGCGACGCGCTGCGACATGAGTGATATTGGAAGGAGAGTGACGATGGGTTCAATCCTCAACGAAGGTGACCGCAACGCAATTAGCAATAGAGTGCGATCGTTGTCACTATCATCCACCAGGCGATGGGGAAGCATGGATGTAACGGGGATGCTGCAACATCTTCGCCGTTCCGCGCTCATGTGCGTCGGCGAGTTGTCGGTGCCTTCGGCAAACAAACGTGCGTTCCACATGTTTCCCCTCAAGCACCTCATCCTCTACGTGTTTCCCTTCCCCAAAGGAGCGCCGACGGCGCCTGCGTTAAAAGTCGATGTCGTTACGGCGTCGTTTGAAGAGGAGCGCGCCGCGTTGTTGGAGTTGCTGGAGCGAATCGGAACGGGTCTTCGTGAGGGCATGGGACCGGAGCATCCGTTGTTTGGACCACTAAGCTGGCGCGAATGGGGCGTGGCCACCTACAAACACACCGATCATCATTTGAAGCAGTTTGGAGCGTAGTGGAATTACCAATATGAAGGATGAAAATAAGTCGAGTAAGGGTTCAATCGTACTTGGTGGTTTCGTACTTGGGGTGCTTACCGTTGTCCTCGTTTTCGTCGCCTTGAAGGGATGCTGATCACAAAAGGCACAAACCAGATCACAAAAAGCACAAATAATACAGCAATTCTTTGTGCTTCTTATGGCAGGTCTGTTTGTGCTCTTTGTGATCTGCGACTTTATCTCCGTTGTGTGAACAGCCACGGCAACAACTCGATCTCCTTTACGACGCTGGGCCATATTATGTGACCGGTGTCTGAGTATTCGGTGTATCTCACCTTGTTGCCGCCAGCGTTTTTGATTGCGGAGACGATCGTGCGTGAGCGCTCGACCGGGACCGATTCATCTTTTGCTCCGTGGAAAACCCAGATCGGCACGTTCGTTAGGCGTGCCACTCTCGCTTGATCGCCACCGCCACAAAGCGCTACACCGGCCGCGAACGTACGTGGATATTCTGAAATGATCGCAAACGTGCCAAAGCCGCCCATCGATTGGCCCGCAACGTAAACGCGCGCTTCGTCGATGTTGTACGTCCGCTGCAAGTCAGTGATAAGTTCGTAAACTAAGTTCAGATAGCGGGTCGGTGTGATCGAGTCTGCTTTGATCCAACCTCCCATTGGCGACTGCGGTGCCGCGACAAAGCTCGAATAGCGCGCTTGTGTTTCATCACCCGTGAAGAAATCGATCAGGTATCCGTTGCCGCCGTCGATCTGCTTCTGATTGTCGTTGCCGCGTCCACCGCCTCCGTGAAGGTAGAGTACGAGCGGATATGTTTTCTTCTGATCGTAGTGCAGTGGAATGAAGAGCCGGTAAGGCAGGGTCTCACCGCGCGAGCTCTTGAAGACCTTCGGCGTCAGAATCTTTTCACGCTGCTCGAGCGTGCGCAGTTGCTGCGGAGAAAACGTTGAGAGCAGTACCAGGACGAAGACCGGGATTACTTTTATACGCATCTTTAGTAATGTGTTGAGGCTACACAGTAGCAAGGAGAAAGCTAATCACCAATAGTGATGACACTATCACCTGCACTTTCTGCCTGACGCAGAACAAACGATTTGCGACGTTCTGCGAGGAATGTGGCTCACCAATTGGCACGACCGCCACGATCGATCCAGTCCAAACGATCCGGACTGAAGGCTTTCTATTCAATAAGGCCCTCAAAAGGCGGCCAAGTCTGATTGTTCTTCTGGGCGTCTGGCTGATCCACTTCCCGGTGCTCGTGGCGAGTAGCGGCGTGGCAATATACATGATCCTTTACACGTACGGGATCACCGGCTTTTTATTCTTCTGGGTGATGATCGCGATATGCTGTTACGCCGCTGTGGTCCTGTATCGGATCACGAGGAATTACTTACCCATTCCGAAGAAAGAGAAGATCGAGGAAATGGAAGACTGATCGCCCGAGACTCGCGACCTCCTTCTGTCTGCGGTGTCGATAAACCCTTAGGGATAAAGATCCCGCACTGCGACAAAAGCCTGTCCGCACTCGGCGGCGTGACGCACTTTCCTTGCGATGACATCTGGCAGTGACAACCCCCGATCCAGTGTTTCGTAGAGATCGAGGCCGTCCATGCAAACAACGCGTTTCCCACGACCAAACGCCGTCAGGCCGTCTTAGCCTCAAGTAAGTAAGTTTCGCCTAGAAGTTGAAAGCTGCCATCAATTTGTTCACCAGTGAGACGGAATGATGCTCTCGCGCCCAAATCATTTGTGTCGAAGAGAGTCTTAAGAAAACGTTCGAACTCATAGCCGCGCGGTTGCGGGGACATGGTCGTAATTTGAATTAACCTAGATTTCAGTTCAGTAGAAACACGCGCGTCGAGCGCTAATCCAGCTGGCTTTGTGGTATGTGAAACACTTGGATTGTTGGAATGCGACCCGCCGAGCCTCGCTATCAGACGATCAAATTCTGATTTTGCGTCCGGTATTTGTTCCTGTAGACGCTTTCTTCGCTGCTGATCACACCGATACTCCCATAACGCCGTTAAGACACGAACGCGAGTCGTCGAATCGCTTATTTTGAGAAAATATCTTAAGCGCTTCGCTTTACTAATGCCTTCTGCTCGGCTTTGCACAAAAGTCCTTGTTCTGGGATTTCTCTGTGCAACCTCAGTGTCCTCTGTGTCTCTGTGGTGTAGTTTTACTCGGAATTCATCAACCACAGAGACACAGAGGACACTGAGGTTGCACAGAGAAGAGAGCGATCGAGACTTTTTG